>Ga0194120_10000147_pt1 | contig 118576 bp, 104 predicted proteins | sample TA2MahCa65mmetaG_FD_148642 | JGI IMG/M metagenome (GOLD analysis project Ga0194120, IMG submission 148642) | Freshwater microbial communities from Lake Tanganyika, Tanzania - TA2015019 Mahale Deep Cast 65m | ecosystem: Environmental > Aquatic > Freshwater > Lake | place: Tanzania: Lake... | reverse complement strand
TCCGTGGACGGAGCGCTCCGGGTGCCACGGGTCATCGGGCGCTTCGCCCGATGACCCGTGCCGCCGTTCGACGCCCGTCCTGACGCCGGCACGGGCGACCGCCGGGCGGATCGCCCGTGGCACCCGCGGCGCCTTGGTACACGTTTTTCCGACTCGCGCCACGAGCGGCGTGTGTCGGAAGTCCGTGGACGGAGCGCTCCGGGTGCCACGGGTCATCGGGCGCTTCGCCCGATGACCCGTGCCGCCGTTCGACGCCCGTCCTGACGCCGGCACGGGCGACCGCCGGGCGGATCGCCCGTGGCACCCGCCGGCGCCTTGGTACACGTTTTTCCGACTCGCGCCCCTGGGGGGGGCTTGGACAGACGCCCCCCCCGCATGCTTCCTCAAGGCAGGAAGCATGCCACCCCGATCGTCCATCGGATTTGGGCCCGCTTGTGGTATTCTGTCGGACATGACACTCTCGATTCTCCTGGCGGCGGGCCTGGCGGTCCTCGGCGACGGTCCCTACGCGGGGCACGTCGTCGTCCGGACCACCGTTCATTCGCCGCGTGAGTTCCTGGCCCTCTCCGCGCTCCAGCCCGACTTCCTCACCCACACGCCCCGCCTGGGCGAGCCGATCGAGGTCCATCTTGACGCCGCGCAGCTCGACGCGGTGCGACGGCTCGGCATCCCGTTCGAGATCACGATCACCGACCTCCAGGCGCACGCCGACGCCCTGGCCGCCCAGGTCGCCGCGGCCAACGCGGGCGATGGGACGTTCTACGAGAACTACCGCAACCCCGACGAACTGCGGGCCCGCATGGACGCCGTGGCGGCGGGGGCGCCCGCCATGGTCACGCCCGTGCTCATCGGCGCCAGCCTCGAGGGCCGCCAGATCTACGGGCTCTCCATCTCCGCGCCCGACCGCCTCGGCAACCCGCGCGGTCACCGACCGCAGGCGCTGATCAACGGCACCCAGCACGCCCGCGAGTGGGTCGCGACCATGGCGACGGCGTACTTCGCCGAACACCTCGTCGCGCTGTACGCCGCCGACCCGCTCGTCCGCGATGCCGTCAACCGCGCCCAGATCGTCGTCGTGCCGGTCGTCAATCCCGATGGCTACGCCCACACCTGGGGCCCGGAGCGGTTCTGGCGCAAGAACATGCGCCGCAACACCAGCGGCACGCTCCACGGCGTCGACCTCAACCGCAACTGGGCCTACCAGTGGGGCGGCGAGGGCTCCAGCGGGAACCCCAGCAACCAGACCTACCGCGGCACGGCCGCCTTCTCCGAGCCTGAAACCCAGGCCCTGCGCGACTTCATCCTCGCCAACCCGCGCCTCGCGGCCCACTGCGACGTCCACACCTCGGGCAACATGGTCATGTCGCCCTGGGGGTACACCGCGGAACTGCCCCCCGACCATCCCTTCTTCGCCGCCGCCAACGAGGTGATCGCCGGCGCCATCCGCGCCGTCAACGGGCTCGACTTCCGCCGCGGGCCCATCTACACCACGATCTACCCCGCGTCGGGCGTGTTCGTCGACTGGGCCTACGGCGACCGCGGCATCAAGTCGTGGACGTTCGAGCTTCGCGGCGGCGGGTTCGCCCCGCCCCCCACCGAGATCATGCCCGCGTGCACCGAGACCTTCGCCGGACTCCTCGAAGTCGTCCGCACCGCCCTCCGCCCGGTCTGCACCGCCGACGCCAACCTCGACGGCGTGGTCGACTTCACCGACTTCCTCATCTACCTCGACCTCTATGTCGCGGGTGATCCCCTGGCCGACCTCGACGACGACGCCGCCGTTGACTTCAACGACTTCCTGCAGTACCTCAACCTCTACAACGCGGGCTGCCCGTAGCCTCCACGGCGCGCACCGCCGACCCCAGCCGAGTCATTCGTCGCCCCTGTCGCGATCGTCGGGCGCCGCCACGCGCGGGTAGTAGTAGATCAGGGCCGAGCCCACCATCGAGACGAGCGCGGCGGCGGCCATGAGCGCCTCCGCCCACCGCCCCAACCCCACCTCGTACAGCACCACCACCGCCGCGACGAACGCCGCCGACATCACCCACGACAGGAGCAGCTGCCACGCCGGCTCGCGCTCCAGGATCCGGCGCACGTGCCCGGTGATGCACGCGACCAGGACCAGGCACAGCCCCTGGGTCGCCGCCAGGAACGCCGCCCCGCGCCCATGCCCGAGCCACAGCAGGGCCCCCACGCCCGCGCCGACCATCAGGATCGAGCCGGCGTAGGTGACCGCGAGGGACCGGAGCAGGCCGGGCCGTGGTGGTGGGGGTTCGTCCACGCACAACCGTAGTGCGCAGGGCCCGTACCCTCGCCCGTGCGCGTGCTGATCCTGAGCAATCGGCGGAGCGGGCGCGGCAGGGCGGAGGGCGTCTGCCGGGCGGCGATCGACGCGCTCGTGCGCGCCGGGCACGACGCGGCCCCGATGCCCCCCGCCGAATCGGATCCCCTCGCGAGCGCCCCCGACGCCGTCGTCGTCGCGGGGGGCGACGGCTCGGTCCACCACCTCCTCCCCGCGCTGGCCGAGTCGGGGATCCCCGTGTACCACCTGCCGCTGGGGACCGCCAACCTGTTCGCCCGCCAGTTCGGGATGACCCGGTCGAAGGGCGCCCTGGTGCGCGCGCTGGCGGCGATGCGGACGACGGACATCGACCTGATCGAGTTCAACGGGCGCCCCGCGGCGGTCATGCTCAGCCTGGGGCCCGACGCCTCGGTGGTGCACCGCCTGGCCCGGGTCCGCACAGGGCCGATCCGGCTGGGGTCCTACGTGGCGCCGTTCGTGGCGGAACTGCGGGACTGGTCGCCGGGCGTCGTGAGCGTCGAGGCCGATGGGCGGGGGGTGGTCGAGCGCGGGGCGGGGGTGCTGGTGGTGGCGAACATGCGGCACTATGGGGGGAGGTTCGACCCGGCGCCGGGCGCCGATCCGGGCGATGGGCTGCTGGACGTGGTGTTCCTTCCAGCGCCGGGGGCGGGCGCGTTCGTGCGCCTGGCGGCGCTGTCGCGGCTGGGTCGGCACCTGTGCCGGCCCGGCGTGGTGCACGCGCGGGCGCGGGAGGTTCGGATCGAGGCCGGGGCGACGCCCGCGCAGGCCGACGGGGAGGCGGTGGGGCACCCGGGGCGGATCGACGTGGTTGTGCGCCCCCGCGCGCTGCGTGTGCTGTTGCCCGGGTAGGGGGGCGTTCGCACCCTATAGTCGGCGCCTGACGGAAGAGGACACGCTCATGCTGATCCGCACGCACACCTGTGGCCAACTCCGCGACGCGCATGTCGGGCAGACCGTCCGCCTCAACGGGTGGGTGAACGCCTACCGCGACCACGGGCGGTTGATCTTCATCGACATGCGGGACCGCACGGGGGTGTCGCAGGTGGTGTTCGACCCGGAGACGGGGGCGGGGGCCGCGGTGATGGAGGCCGCCGACCGGCTGCGGAACGAGGACGTGATCGCGGCCGAGGGGACGGTGCGGGTTCGGATCGGCGGGGAGAACCCGAAGCTGGCGACGGGCAAGGTGGAGGTGGTGTGCACGAAGCTGGAGGTGCTGAACAAGACGGAGAACCCGCCGTTCCTGCCCGAGGACCCGGGGGCGGGGGGCAAGCTGCCCAACGAGGAGCTGCGTCTGAAGCACCGGTACATCGACCTGCGTCGTCCGCGGATGCAGCAGATCCTGGGGGTGCGGCACAAGGTGTACCAGTCGACGCGGCGGTACTTCGACGAGAACGGGTTCCTGGAGATCGAGACGCCGATCCTGTACAAGAGCACGCCGGAGGGGGCGCGTGAGTTCCTGGTGCCCAGCCGGCATCTGCCCGGCAACTGGTTCGCGCTGCCGCAGAGCCCGCAGCTCTTCAAGCAGATCCTGATGGTGGCGGGGGTGGACCGGTACATGCAGATCTGCCGGTGTTTCCGGGACGAGGACCCGCGCGCGGACCGGCAGGCGGAGTTCACGCAGGTCGACCTGGAGATGTCGTTCGTGTGCCGCGAGCGGGTGATGGAGATGATGGAGGGGTTCGTGCGCCGGCTGTGGAAGGACGTGGCGGGGGTGGACGTTCCGGCGATCCAGCGGATGGGGTACCGCGAGGCGATGGAGCGGTTCGGGATCGACCGCCCGGACACGCGGTACGGGCTGGAGATCGCGGACATCTCCGAGGTCGCGGCCCGGAGCGAGGTCGGGTTCTTCAAGGAGGCGCTGGCAAAGGGCGCGGACCTGCCGCGGTTCAACAGCGGCAGGGGCGTGGTGAAGGCGATCCGCGTGCCCGGCGGGGCCGAGAGGCTGACGCGGAAGATCACGGACGGGTACAACGAGTTCGTGCGCGGGTTCGGCGCGGGCGGGTGCGCGGTGGTGAAGGTGAACGCCGCGGGCGAGCTGGAGACCGGGATCGCCAGGCTGCTGCAGTCGGTCAAGGCGGGGGTGGTCACTGCCCTGGGGCTGAAGCCGGGCGACACGGTGCTGTTCGTGGCGGACGTCTACTCGACGTGCACCAAGGCGCTGGGGGAGCTGCGCCAGGCGGTGGCGCGGGACATGGGGCTGGTGCCCAGGCCCGGGGCCGAGGGCGGGCCCTGGAACTTCCTGATCGTCGTGGACTTCCCGATGTTCGAGCGCGACAAGGAGACGGGTCGGTGGATCGCGATGCACCACCCGTTCACGGCCCCGCGCGACGACCAGGCCGAGGCGTTCGTGAACGCGGACCCGTCGGACGCGGTGACGATCGAGTCGATCGTGTCGGCGGGGTACGACATCGTGGTGAACGGGCAGGAGATCGCGGGGGGGTCGATCCGCATCCACGCCCCGCGGGTGCAGTCGAAGGTGTTCCAGCTGCTGGGGATGACGCCGGAGCAGGCGAAGGAGAAGTTCAGTTTCCTGCTGGAGGCGTTGTCGTACGGGGCTCCGCCGCACGGCGGGATCGCCTTCGGGCTGGACCGGCTGGTGATGAACTTCGTCGGGACGGGGAACATCCGCGACGTGATCGCGTTCCCCAAGACGCAGATCGGTCAGGATCTGATGACGGGGGCGCCGGGCCCGGTGACGGAGGAGCAGCTCCGCGAGGTGCACGCCCGGGCGCTGGTGCCGCCCCGGGCGTGAGGGGCGGTCAGGAGATGTCGATCTCGGCGACCTTGCGCCAGCGTCGGCGCGCCTCGCCGAGGTGGCGGATCTTCTCGCGGAGGTCGCGCGGGGCGTGGACCCAGGGCATCGAGACCTGCGGGTTGCGCTCGTCGTTGCTGACGACGACGACGGTGCCGACGCGGAGGAGGCGCTGCAGAATGCCCTGGTCGGCGGCGGTGTCGATGATGCGGTAGAGCTCGACCTCCTCGACCTGGCGGGCGACCAGGCCGCTCTCGAGGCGCAGGCGCTGGTTGGTGAGCGAGTAGCGTCGGGACCGGACGAGCAGCACGCGGAACGCGACGACGCCTCCCGCGACCAGGAAGGCGATGGGGATGGCCAGCCAGGCGCCCGCGAAGGCGCCGACGATGCCGAGGGCGAACGCGGCGACGACGAGGAGGCCGGCCCCGGCGAACCACCAGAACTGGCTCCAGAGGCTGGGCGAGCCGGTCCAGACGGTCTCCTCGGGGCCGCCGGCTGGAGTCGGGGTCCCGGCGGGGTCGGTGTCGATCTCGGAGCCGAGGACGTCGACGCCGAGCTTGAAGGCGATGGCCTCGGCCTCGGGGGCGGAGGGGGCCTCGATGAGCTTGCGGACGCGCTGCTTGGAGTCGCGGTCGGTGCCGTGGACGACATAGCGGTTGGGCATGGGGCCTCCCTAGAGGGTATTGGGAGCCTGGGCGGCGGCTTGCTCGGCGGTGAGGAGTTGGCCTTCGTTCCCGGCGATGACGGCGGCGACGGCGGCGTCGCCCGTGATGTTCACGACGGTGCGGCACATGTCGAGGAGGCGGTCGACGGCGAGGATGACGGCGATGCCCTCGGCGGGGACGTCGATGGCTTCGAGCACGATGACCATCATGACGATGCTGCCGCCGGGAACGCCCGGGGACCCGACGGCGATCAGCGTCGCGAGCATGATGATGGTGACCTGGTCGGCGAGGCCCAGCGGGATGCCGTAGAGCTGGGCGATGAACGTGGCGGCGATCGACTGGTAGAGGGCCGTGCCGCCCATGTTGATGGTGGCGCCGAGGGGGCAGACGAAGGAGGTGATCTGGTCGGAGACGCCCAGGCGGTCGCGGCAGCACTCCATGGTGACGGGGAGGGTGGCGGCGGAGCTCGAACTGCTGAAGGCGAGCAGCTGGGCCGGGGCCAGGGCGCGGAAGAAGCGGGCGAACCCCACGCGGTTGCCGGGGGGCGTGCGGAGCCAGATGAACGCGGGGTAGAGCCCGAAGAGCGCGGTGGCCAGGGCGGCGATGGTGACGACGCAGTAGACGGCGAGGGCCGCCAGCACGTCGAGCCCAAGCCCCGCGACGGTCTTGGCGATGAGGGCGAAGACGGCGTAGGGCGCGGTCGCCATGAGCAGGCGCACGAGCATGATGAAGGCGTCCTGGAGGCCGTCGCAGACCTTGACCACGGGCTCCGACTTGCTCCGCGGCAGAAGGGTCAGCCCCACGCCCACGACGACGGAGAGGAAGACCACCTGGAGCATCTGGGCGCCGGCGAGGGCGGCGAAGGGATTGGCGGGGACGACGTTGACGACCTCCTGCCAGACGGAGGTCTCGGCCTTGACCTGGGTGCCGGCGGCGATCCGCTGGGCGGCCAGGGCCTGCTGGGTCGCGGCCAGCTCCTCGCGCTTGGCGGCGGAGACGAAAGACTCGCCTCCCGGCTGCACGGTGTTGGAGAAGGCCAGGCCGATGCCCGCGGCGAGCATGGTGGTGATGATGAACCACATGAGGGTCTTGCCGCCGATGCGCCCGAGCTTGCGGGGGTCGCCCAGGCTCGCCACGCCCACGATGAGGGAGAAGAGGACGATGGGGACGGCGATGAAGCGCAGGCCGCGGATGAAGAGGTCGCCGGCGAACTGAGTCGCGCCACTCAGGAAGCGGACGGCGATCGCACCAACGCCCGCACCGGAGTTGGCCTCCGATGCCTTGCCGGCGAGGAAGGCCTTGGCGTCTCCCACGCCCAGCGAGGACCAGGTGTCCGGGGTCCAGAATCGGTTGACCAGCCCGCCGACCAGGGCGCCCAGGAGGAGCCCGATGATGATCTGCCAGTGGAGCGCCAGTCGGCGTTTCTTCATGGGGACACGCTACCAGATCGTGGATGGTGGTGCTACGGAGTGATCGGCGGGTGGTCGCGGATCCAGCCGCGGTACCCGGCCTTGGCGGACTCCGGGAGCACGGGGATGGTTCGGCCGTTGTAGCGGTCGTGAACGCCCGAGATGCAGTCGAGAACGACGCGGGCGACCGCAGAGGGGTCCAAAGCCTGTTCGGCGGGAAGCGCGGCCAGATCGAATGAGGCGCGGAGCATGGCGGTCTCGACGGCGCCCGGGGCGACGGCGAAGGCGCGGACCCCGATCGCCGCCCCCTCCTTGGCGATGCTGGCGGCCTGGAGGTTCACGGCGGCCTTGGACCCGGCGTAGGCGAAGAAGCCGGGGAAGGGGTCGAAGGACGCCATGGAAGAGATGTTGACGACGCAGCCGGCCTTCTGGCGTTCGAAGTGGGGCCAGGCGGCGAGCGTCGTCCACGCGGGGGCAAGGGCGTTGAGACGGTAGCTGTCTTCCACAAGCTCGGGTGACGTCTGCCCGATGGGGCGCAGCACACCAATGCCGGCGTTGTTGACCAGCACGTCGAGGCGACCAAAGCAAGCAACGCAAGCCTCGACGGCGGCCCGGCAGGCGTCCGCCGTGGCAAGATCGACAACTGCCATCTCGTACGTGGCGGGTGCGGCGAGGCGGGCGGTCTCTCGGAGCGGGTCGGACCTGCGCCCGACCAACGTGAGCGAGAACCCCTCGCGCGCGAGGGCGAGGGCGATGGCCCGGCCGATGCCGGACCCGGCGCCCGTCACGAGCGCGACCTTGGAGCCCGTGGGCTGGCTCATGCGGGCGGATGGTAGCGGGGAATGCCCGGCTGGCGACCGAGGGTCGGGTGAAGCCGGGTCGGCGATGGCGCGCGGTTGGGAGCTCGGCGGCACCGAGATCGCCGAGCCGATCTCGGTGGCACGCGGTCGAGAGGGGCGACCTCGGAGTCACTAGACTCCCGGCGGATGCTGATCCGCGTGCTCATCGGTGTGGCGTTCCTGGTGGTCCTTGGGGTGCCGCTGGTGTTGCGGCCTTCGACCGCGGGGCGTGGGCCGGGGGCGGACGCGCCGACGCTGATCGTGGTCACGCCGCACGTGGCCCAGATCCGGGAGGAGTTTTCGGCGTCGTTCTCGGAGTGGCACCGGCGGACGCACGGGACGGCGGTGCGGGTGGACTACCGCACGCCGGGGGGCACGTCGGAGATCGTGCGGCAGCTCCAGGCACAGTTCAGCGTGGCGATCCGGAGCGGGCACATCGCGCCGGACGGGTCGTGCAGGCCCGGCGCCATCCCGGTCGACCTGATGTTCGGGGGCGGGTCGTTCGACCACGGGCGCCTCAAGGCCGGCGAGGGCGTGGTGGTGACCTCGGCGGACGGCGAGGGGAAGCCGGTACGGCGGAATCTGCCCATGTCGGTGCCGGCGGGGTTCCCGCAGGAGCGCCTGGATTCGTGGTTCGGCGAGAACTCGATCGGGGCCGAGACGCTGTACGACCCGGACCAGCACTGGATCGGGACGGCCCTGTCGTCGTTCGGGATCGTGTACAACAAGGACGTGTTCGCGCGGCTCGGGTTGCCGGCGCCGACCCGGTTCGAGGACCTCGCCGACCCGCGCCTGACCGGGTGGATCGGGCTGGCGGACCCGCGGCAGTCGGGGTCGGTGACGACCGCGATGGACGCGGTGCTGTCGGGCAAGGGGTGGGAGGCGGGGTGGCGCCTGCTCCGCGAGATGAGCGCCAACACCCGGTATTTCACCAACAGCTCGACCAAGCCGCCGCTGGACGTGTCGCAGGGCGAGGTGGCGGCGGCGCTGGCGATCGACTTCTACGGGCGGGCCCAGGCGCAGGCCCTCCTGAGGCCGGGGCAGGACCCGGACTCGACGCGCGTGGGGTACGTCGATCCGAAGGGCGCGGTGTACATCGACGCCGACCCGATCAGCATCCTGCGGGGCGGGCCGAACCCCGAGCTGGCGCGCCGATTCGTGGAGTTCTGCCTGACGGAGGAGGCCCAGGCGCTCTGGCAGTTCCCGGCGTTGGCCAACCCGCGGTCGGCGTCGAACCCAGCGGGGGCCCATGGGCAGCGGATGGGGCCGGCGGTGTACGAGCTGCGCCGCTTGCCCGTGAGGCGCGTGATGTACGAGAAGCACGGCGAGCACCTGATCGACAAGGTGGATCCGTTCGAACTGGCGAGCAAGACGCGCCCGGCCGGTTGGCGCACGGCGATCGGGCTCATGATGGGGGCGTTCGGCATCGACAACGCTCACGGGCAGCGCGAGGCGTGGGTGGCCCTCAACCGGGCCCGGGGCTCGCCGGGCTTCCCGGCCGAGGCGCTCGCCGAGATGGAGTGGCTCTTCTACGGCTGGCCGACGACGCTGGTGAACGGCGCCGAGCTGGAGTTCACGCGAGAGAACTACGCCGCGATCCGGGCGGCGTGGCGCGACCCGGCATCGATGGCTCGCAGCGCGATCCGCTACACCAACTGGTTCCGCGACGCGTACCGGAGGGTCGTCGAGCTGGAGGGCGACGCGGCCCGGGGCGCCCGGCGAATGGAGGCGCGATGACGGTTCCCCAGGGCCCGGGGCTGACGTTCGAGGCGGGCGAGGGCGCGAGCCCCCCGACGCTGGTGTCCATCGTCGCGACGATCGGTCCGGCCAGCGAGTCGCCCGAGATGGTCGAACGCCTGATCGCCGCGGGCGTCTCCGTCTTCCGCGTGAACTTCTCGCACGGGTCGCTCGAGGACCACGCGCGGCGCGTATCAGCGGTGAGGGCCGCCGCGTTCAGGCTGAAGCGGACCGTGGCGATGCTGGGCGACCTGTGCGGGCCCAAGATCCGCGTCGGGGGCGTGCCCGAGGGCGGGATCAGGCTCGAGCCCGGGGCCGACGTGGTCTTCCGGCGCTCGGCGACGATCGCGGCGGTCGAGCACGGGGCGGGCGGGGCGACGGTCGTGTTGCCCACGCAGTACCCCGCGCTGGTCGACGAGGTGACGCCGGGGCACCGCGTGCTCATCAACGACGGCGCCGTCCGCATGCTCGCGGTCGAGCAGCGCGAGGGCGAGCTGCGGTGCGTCGTCAAGACGGGCGGGCTGGTCACCACCGGCAAGGGCATCAACCTGCCCGATTCGACCGTCTCGGCCCCGGCGATCACCGAACGCGACTGGGAGTGCGTGCAGTGGGCGGTCGAGCAAGGGCTGGATTTCCTGGCCCTGTCATTCGTGAGGCGAGCGGAGGAAGTTCTGCGGCTCAAGCAGTACCTCTCGCAACTGTGCCCGGTGGAACGAGGGCACGACCCCAAGGGAGAAGGGGCGGCGATCCCGGTCGTCGCCAAGATCGAGAAGCCCGAGGCCCTGCGGGGGCTGGAGAGGATCGTGGACGCGGCGGACGCCGTGATGGTGGCCCGGGGCGACCTGGGCGTGGAGATGGACATCGCGCAGGTGCCCATCGTGCAGAAGCGGATCGTGCAGGTGTGCAACGACTACGGCAAGCCGTGCATCGTCGCCACGCAGATGCTCGAGTCGATGATCGAGAGCCCGACGCCCACGCGGGCCGAGGCCAGCGACGTCGCCAACGCCGTCTTCGACGGCGCCGACGCGGTGATGCTCTCGGGCGAGACGGCGGTGGGCAAGTACCCCGCGGTGGCGGTCGAAGTCATGAGCCGCATCGTGTCGGCGGCGGAGCGGCGTGTGGCCTCGACCCGCAGCCAGGCCAGCCCGCCGCGCACGCTCGTCGAGAGCAAGTACCCCACCGCGGCCCTGGCCCACGGGGCGTGGTACGTCGCCCGCGACGTGGGCGCCACGATTATCGCTTGCTGGAGCGAGAACGGCGGGACCGCCCGGTACCTCTCGCAGAACCAGTTCGACGTGCCCATCGTCGCGTTCAGCTCCAGCGAGCGGGCGACGCGCCGAATGGCCCTCCTCCGGGGCGTTACGCCCGTGCACGCGGCCCCGCCCGAGTCCGGATCGCTCGCCGATTGGAACCGGATGGTGGACCAGCTCCTGCTTCACCGCGGCTGGGCGAGGCGAGGCGACCTGGTGGTGCTGCTGGCCGGCAGGCCGCTGGGCAAGCCCAAGGTCACCAACACGCTGGCCATCCACCGCGTCGGCGACACGGCAACCGGGTACCAGCAGCACCGATGAGAGGACCCGATGGCGACGGAGCACCGCACAGCCGCGATCCTCGCCGTGGGCGACGAGATCGTCCTCGGTCAGTCCCTCGACACCAACTCGCGGTGGCTGTCGCAGCGGCTGTTCGACCTGGGCATCGTGCCCGTGGAGCACGCGACGGTGGGGGACGACCTCGGGGCGCACGCGGCGGCGTTCCGGCGGCTGGCGGAGCGGGCCGACATGGTCGTCTGCACGGGCGGGCTGGGGCCGACGGCGGACGACCTGACGCGAGCGGCGCTCGCGGGGGCGAGCGGCGACACGCTGGTCGAGGACGCCGGGGCCCTGGCGTCGATCGAGGCGTTCCTAAAGGAACGCGGTCGAGCGATGTCGCCGCTCAACCGCACCCAGGCGCGGCGCCCGTCGCGGGCGGCCTGGCTGCCCAACGGTCACGGCACGGCCCCGGGGCTGGCGGGAGAGGTCGGGGCCTGCGACGTCTTCTGCATCCCGGGCCCGCCGGCGGAGATGCGCCCCATGTTCGAGGGGCACGTCCGCCCGCGGCTCAAGCCCCCGACCGACCGTGCCGTGCGCACGCGAGCGCTCCACTGCGTCGGGCTGGGCGAGAGCGACCTGGCCGATCGCCTCGGCTCGCTCATGTCGCGAGACCGCAACCCGACCGTGGGAACCACGGCCTCGGGCGGCGTCGTGAGCGTGCGCCTGCGGAGCGTCGCGCCGGGCGAGGCGGAGGCCGAGCGACTGCTCGACGCGGACGAGCACGAGGTGCGCCGGCTGGCCGGGCCCCACCTGTTCGGCGCCGACGGGGAGACGATCGCGGGCGCGGTGGTGGGGCGGCTTGTCGCGCGGGGGCGCGGGCTGGTGGTGGCCGAGTCGTGCACGGGCGGCATGCTCGGGGCGATGGTGACGCAGGTCCCGGGCTCCAGCGCCGTGTTCCGGGGCGGGTGGATCGTCTACGACAACCGGGCCAAGGTCGCGGACCTGGGAGTCCCCGGGGCGTTGCTGGGGGCGGGAGGCCCGGGCGCGGTCAGCCGCGAGGTGGCGGCGGCGATGGCGGAGGGCGCGCTGCGGCATGGACGCGACCGCGACGCCGACACCGCCCTGGCGATCACCGGCATCGCGGGCCCGGAGGGCGGGTCGCCCGACAAGCCCGTCGGAACGGTGTTCGTCGCGCTCGCGCGGGCCGACGCGGCGACGGACGTGCGGCGCTTCTCGATGGCGGGCGACCGCGAGTCGGTCAGGCGCTGGTCCGCCCTGTCGGCCCTGGCGATGCTGTGGATGCACCTGGCCGGCGCGCCGGCGACCCGGCTGCTGCGCGAAATCGAGGCGACGACCGGCGTCAGCGGCACAGGCGCTTGATCAGTTGGATCTGCCCGCAGTGGTACATGTCGTGGGCCGCGATGCCGACGAGGTACTGGGTCAGCGGCCACTTGTGCTTGGTCGTGGGCGCTCGATCGAGGCGGTCGGTGCTGACTCGCGAAACCAGGTCGAGCAGGCGTTCGTGTGTCTCGGTCAGCAGTCGGCGGTCGGCTCTCCATGCCTTCTCGTCGGGCCTGGCGGGGGGCCTGGGCCAGTTGGAGGGCGCGCGGGGGAAGGCCGGGGGCTCGTGGTCGGGGTCGCCCGACAGGGAGCGTTCCAGGAGGTTGGCGACGGCGTGCTTCCAGTACGCCGCGTGCAGCGCGTGCTCCCAGATGCACTTGCGACCCGGGGCGGGTCGCTTGAGCGCGCGGGCGGCGGTGATGCCGCGGAGCGAGCCGGAGAGCGTGGGGCCTTGCCAGGCCTTGCCGCGGAAGGCGCCCTCGAGGTTCGTGGTGATCGTCCCGATCGGGTCGGTGGGCATGGCGGGAGTCTATTCGCCCGGCCCGTCGCGCTCATGGCGGTCGCCCTGTCAGTCGAGTCGGCGACGGCGCCGTGCAGCGAGGGCGAATCCCGCGACGACGGCCGGAAGCGCCCCGGGGGTCGGGAGGACGCGGACGTCGCCGACCACTCCGCGAGGCAGCGCCCGGCCCCCGGCGGATCGGCGAACACGCCTACCCCCGCGCCGGGGCCATGAGCTGGTCGGGGGTCTTGAGCAGCTCCATGATGCGGGCCAGGGCCATGGCGGCGGTGGCGCCGTCGACCACGCGGTGGTCGCAGGCGATGCTCAGGGGCATGATGAGCCCGATGCGGAAGGCGCCCTTCTCGACCACCACGCCCTCGCGGGCCCGCCCCACGCCCAGGATCGCCACCTCGGGGTAGTTGATGATGGGCGTGGCGAACTTGCCGGCGTGGCTCCCCACGTTGCTGATCGTGAACGTCGAGCCGATCAGGTGCTCGCGCGGGATCGTGCGGTTGCGGGCGCTCTCGGCGATCAGCGTGATGGCCCGCCCGAGCTCGAGCACGCCCATGCGGTCGGCGTCGCGCACCACCGGGACCATCAGCCCCGAATCGGTGTCCGTCGCGATCCCCATGTGCACGCTGCGGTGCTGGATGATCTCCGCCGCGTCCGGGTCCTCCTCGTCCACCGTCGCGTTCATGGCGCGGAACTCGGCGCCGGCGAGCGTGCGGCAGACCGCGGAGCAGATGAAGGGGAGGAAGGTCACCTTCTCGCCGCTGGCGGCGGCGAGCCTGCGCCGCAGCCCGTCCAGGGCCGTGACGTCCACCTCGTCGACGACGGTGAAGTGGACCGCCTGGTCGATGGACTGGCGGAGGCGGTTGGCGATGGTGCGGCGCACGCCGCGGAACGGGATCCGCGTGACCTCGTCGGGGCCCGGGGCGGCGGGGCGCGGGGAGGGGGGTTGGACAGGCGGGACGCCTGGAGCAGCGGACCGGACAGGCGGAACGCCTGGAGCAACGGACCGGACAGGCGGGCCGCCTGTCCCACCCGATACGGCGGCGCGGACGTCCTTCTCCAGCACGCGGCCGCCGATGCCGGTGCCGCTGATCGCGTCGATGTCGGCGCCCAGGTCGCGGGCCAGCCGGCGCACGGCGGGGGTGGCCAGGGCCTTGCCGCCCGAAGCGGACGTGCCGGCCGCGGCCCCGGACATCAGACCGACCACCGTGCCGGCGTCCTCCCGCTCCTCGGCGGCGGGCTCGGGGGCGGCGGCCCTGGGAGCGGGCTCGGCGGCCCTGGGGGCGGGCTTGGGAGGCGCCGCGCCGTTGTCGCGCTGGTAGGTGACGAGCACGGTACCGACCTTGAGCGTCTCGCCCGGCCTGCCGTGGAGCTCGGCGATCACGCCCCCGCGCGGGCTGGGCACCTCCACCAGGGCCTTGTCGGTCTCCATCTCGGCCAGGATCTCGTGCTCGGCGACGGCCTGCCCGACCTCGACGCGCCACTTGATCAGCTCGGCCTCGTGCACTCCCTCGCCCAGGTCGGGGAGGATGAAGACGCTCGGATCGGAGGACTTGTGGTGGGCCATGTCTCGGGATCTCGTCACGGAGGCCGGGCCGCCTCGCGGGTTGGTCGGGTCCGGTCAGTACGCCAAGGTCTGCTCGATGGCCTCGCGGATGCGCGGGGCGTCGGGGAGGTAGTCCAGCTCCAGCTTGTAGTAGGGCATCATGGTGTCGAATCCGCACACCCGCTGCACCGGTGCCGAAAGGTGCAGGAAGCACGACTCCTGCACGATGCTGGAGATCTCGGCGCCCATGCCGGCGGTCTTGACGGCCTCGTGCACCACCACGCACCGCCCCGTCTTCCGCACGCTCTGCACGATGGCGTCGCGGTCCAGGGGGTTGATCGTCCGCAGGTCGATCAGCTCCACCGACACGTCCTCGGGCAGCCCGTCCAGTGCCTCCAGGCACTGGAAGACGCTGGCCCCCCACGACACGAGCGTGAGGTCCGTCCCCTCGGTCACCACCTTGGCCTGTCCGATGGGGATGACGTACTCCTCCTCGGGGATGCGCTCGCGGAAGGAGCGGTAGACGCGCTTGGGCTCGAAGAAGATGACCGGGTCCGGGTCGCGGATGGCGGCGACCAGCAGGCCCTTGGCATCGTAGGGCGTGCAGGGCATCACGACCTTGATCCCCGGGCTGTGCGTGTAGATGGCCTCGGGGGAATCCGAGTGCAGCTCGGGGGCGTGGATGCCGCCCCCCACCGGCACGCGGATCGTGAGCGGGATCGTGATGGCCCCGCGCGTGCGCGTGCGGAACCTCGCCGCGTGGTTGACGATCTGGTCGTAGGCCGGCCCCAGGAACCCCTCGAACTGGATCTCGGGGACGGGCCTCAGGCCGCCCATCGCCAGCCCGATGCTGGTGCCGAGGATGCCGGATTCGGAGAGGGGCGTGTCGATGACGCGGTCGGGCCCGAAGAGCTTCTGGAGCCCCTCGGTGACGCGGAAGACGCCGCCGTTGAGCCCCACGTCCTCGCCCAGGCACACCACGCGCTCGTCCCGCTCCATCTCCTGGGCGAGGGCCTCGTTGATGGCGTCGACGAGGGTCAGGCCCTTCTCGTTCATGACGGCGGTTCTGGGCATCGGCGTCCTCCCGGCGCGGAACGACGACCCGCGGGGGCCGTCGATCGACCGACTCCAAGATTAGCGCCGAGACCCTCCCGGGGCGGTGTCAGGCGGAGGGTTCCGCGGGCGGGGCGGGGGGCGGTTCGGCCTGTCCCCGCATGGTCGCGGCGTACTCGGAGTTGAACATGGCCACGACCTGATCCGGGGGTTCGGTCACCATGACGCGGAGCTCCTTCTCCCGCCCCTCGTGCAGGTACCAGTTGAAGATCACGCGGGTGCCCTTGCCGGCGGGCTCGAGCACCACCGCCTGCCCGACGTTGACGAAGACCGGGAACCCCTTCTCGTGCGACAGTTTCACGAACATGGCGACCTCCTGCGCGGCCCGCGACGGCGCCCGGGCGGCGGCGACCCCATGGTCGCAGGAGTCGCGCCGGGATGCAAGCGGGGGGGTCAGCCGGTCGTCGCCGACAGCCCCACCTGGCTCGGGTCCTGTCCCAGGCTGTGCGTCCGCATGGTCTGCTTCTGGCGATCCAGCTCCGGCGGGAGCGGGGCGCCGAAGACGTAGTCGAAGATGTCGTCCCTCGAGGGCTTCTCGATGGTCTCGGCGGTCTTGATGACCTCGGCGGTCCTGGCCCGGGCCCGCTCCTCGGCCTGCCTCTGGTCCTCGTCCGACCACAGGTTCCGATCCGCGAGGTACTTGCGGAGGCGGATCATCGGGTCCTTGGACTGCCAGGCCTCGACCTCCTTGGGGTCGCGGTACCGCCGGGCGTCGTCGGCGGTGGTGTGGTCGGCGAGGCGGTAGGTGACGGCCTCGATGAACGACGGCCCGCCGCCGCCCCGGGCCCGGGCCATCGCGTCCTTCGTCGCCTTATACACGGCGAAGAGGTCGTTGCCGTCGACCTGGATCGTCGGCATCCCGTACCCGATCGCCTTCTGGGCGATGGTCTCGCTGGCGGTCTGCACGTCGCGGGGCACGCTGATGGCCCACTGGTTGTTCTGGCAGAAGAAGATGAGGGGCACCTGGAAGGTGCCGGCGAAGTTCATCGCCTCGTGGAAGTCGCCCTCGCTGGTGGCGCCGTCGCCGAAGTAGGTCGCGACGACGCGGTCCTCCTTGCGGAGCTTGAAGGCCCAGGCCAGGCCCGTGGCGTGGAGCATCTGCGTGCCGATGGGGATGCAGATGGGCGTGCAGTTGACGCCCTCGGGGATCTGGTTGCCCCGCTCGTCCCCCATCCAGTGCAGCAGGATGGAGTGCATGGGCAGCCCGTGCATGAACAGGGCGGAGTTCTCGCGGTAGCAGGGCACCAGCCAGTCGACGCCCTTGCGGAGGGCGTGCCCGGACCCGATGGCGGCGGCCTCCTGCCCCTTGTTCTGCGGGTAGGTGCCCATGCGCCCGGAACGCTGGAGCTTGAACGCCGTCTCGTCGAAGATGCGGTTGAGGACCATGAAGTCGTAGAGCTCGCGCACCGTCTCGTCGGCGAGCAGGGGCTTGCCGTCGTCGCCCTTGAAGAGCCTCTCGTCGAGCACGCCGTGCTCGTCGAGGATCTGCAGGTAGTCGATCGTCGCGCTGTACGCCTTCCTCACGGGCATCTCGGGGCCTCCGCGGCGCCCGATCGAGCGCCGGGGCAAGCGTAGGGCTAGCGGGGCGGGCCGACCCGGGCCCGGGCCTCGCGCAGGGCCGCCGCCATCGCCCCCGCGTGGGGCCCCAGGTCGCCCAGCACCGGCGTGCGGTCGATCACCCCGAGCAGCGTCTCGCTGTTGAGCACCGCGACCAGGTCCGGGACCGAGACCTCGCCGTCCTCGAAGAGGAACGAGAGCGCGGCGTCGCCCCGGACCGCCGCCAGCCCGGCCCGCACGCTCTCCAGCTCCGCCGCGCGGCGCATGGCGTCGCTGCCCATGAACCACTCCATGGCGGCGGGGTCGCGCGACACCGCGACAAAGTCGGCCGCCAGGGCCAGCAAGTCGGACCCCTGCATCGGGTTGGTGGCGTCGACGAACCCGGCGAGCGGCGACCGGCGCATGGCGCCCGCGGCGCGGGCGATGCCTCGGGCCGCCCACGGCGCGGGACGCCCGCCCAGCGCCTCGGCGTCGAGCCGCGCTCCGGCGATCGGCTCGGCCCATGCCAAACCCCACGAGACGACGAGGCAGAGGGCGGCCCCGTACGCCGCGCCCGCCGCGGCCCCGGCCCGCCGGTCCCACCGACCCCACGCGGCGCGCGACGCCAACAGCCGCCCGCCCAGCGCGCTCAGCCCGGCGCCGAGGGCGACCGCGACCACGCCGCCGCCGATCAGCATCGCGACCGCCCGGTTCATCACCCCGCCCGTCCCGGCCGCGGAGGCGACGATCGGCTCGATGGCGCGCCCGACGGTCGCGGCGAGCAGGGCCCCGGCGCCCAGCCCGATCAGCCACGCGCCCATCCGCAGCCCGCCCTTCCGATGCCCGGCGCCGGCGCCCAGCAGGACCGCGCTGGCGACGATCGCGGCGACGGGTATCCCGACCGCCCACAGCGCCGGCCCCAGGGCCAGCGCGCCCGCGATGGCGAGCGACGACGCGCCCGATCGGTCAAGGTCACGGCTTCCGCCCATGCCCGCGAGCATAACCGGGGTGGCATGCGTCCCGCTCTGGGGAAGCATGGGTGCGCCCCGCCGCACGAGGAGCGTGCTTCCTCCGACCGGGGAGCATGGCACCCCTTGGGAATACGACCCAGGGGCTCAGCGCGTCGCCGTGGCGTGCTTCTCGCCCGGGAACTGCTTGATGCCCTCCTCCTTGAGCTTGCGCCCCGTGCCCGTGGCGTTCGGGCTCCTCTCGGGGATGACGAACTCGGAGTTGGGGAGCGAGTCGTTGTGCCGGTTGGCGAGGTCGGCGGCGGCGAGCATCGACTCGTCGGTGTGCTCGTAGAGCTCGCGGAAGGACTGGCGCACGGCGCTCTCGGCCAGGTCGAAGAAGTGGAGGGCCGCGGCCTTGTCGCGCTGGAACTCCAGGTCGCCGTTGCCCGCGTGCGTGCGCAGATCCAGGTCGAGCTTGCTCAGGGTGCAGGCGTAGGCGTGGAGCATGATCGCCGGGTCGGCGAGGCGGGCCTGCACGGCCTGGCGGGTCACGATGGCGTCCTCGTAGCGCCGGCTGGCCTGCTTGAACTGGTGCGACAGCTCGCGCACGAGCATGCTCAGGCGGTCGGCGTGGGGCTGCAGCTCGCGGTGCACCTTGGTGATCCGCGAGAGGCGGGGGCGCACGCCCAGGTAGAGCTCCAGGGCCAGCGGCATGGCCGCCTTGAGCACGCCCCCCCGGGTGTTGCGCAGGATGCGCGAGAGGTTCTGCCCGAAGGTCTCGTCCCTGTTCCAGCCGACGGCGTCCTTGACGCCCAGCATGTGCTCGGCGAGCTGCTTGCCGCCGTACGCGAACACGAACGACTGCATGACCTCGTTGGCGCCCTCGACGATGAGGTTGATGCGCGAGTCGCGGAAGATGCGCTCGAGCTCGTTCTCGGTCATGTAGCTCTCGCCGCCCATGATCTGCACGGCGTCGTTGACGACGCGCCAGCCCATCTCGGAGCAGAAGACCTTGCAGATGGCGGTCTCGACCATGTAGTCCTCGTCGCCGCGGTCCAGCATGCCGGTGGTCATGTAGAGCATCGCGTCCATGGCGTAGTCGAAGGCGCACATGCGGGCGACCATCCGCTGGACGAGCTCGAAGTCGGCCAGGGGGCGGTCGAACTGGAAGCGCGTGCGCCCCCACTTGATGCCCTGGTCGCGGGCCGCCCGGGCCCCGCCCAGCATCCCCGCCGACAGCGTGCACCGCCCGTAGTTCAGGCACGAGAGCGCGATGTTGAGCCCGCGCCCCTCCTGCCCCAGCAGGTTGAACTTCGGCACTCTGACGTTCGTGAAGCGGATGCGGGCCTGCCACGTCCCCCGGATCCCGCACTTGGAGCGGTTCTTCTGGAAGATGTCCACCCCCTCCATGTCGGGCGTGCACACCAGGGCCGAGACGCGCTCCTCCTCCTTGCCGGTCTTGGGGTTCACGATCTTCTGCTTGGCCATCACCGTGAAGATGCCGGAGAGGGCGCCGCTGGTGGCCCACTTCTTCTCGCCGTTGAGGACGTAGTACTCGCCGTCCTCGCTCTTCTGACACCAGGTCTCCTGCCCGCCCGCGTCGCACCCGACGTTGGGCTCTGAGAGGCAGAAGGCGCTGAGCGAGTCCCTGGCCAGGCGGGGGAGCCACGCGGCCTTCTGCTCGGGCGTGCCGAAGAGCATGATGGCCTTGCACCCGATGGACTGGTGGGCGCTGACCATGACGGCGGACGAGCCGCAGACGGCGCCGATGCACTCCAGCGCGCGGTTGTAGCTGGTGATCCCAAGCCCCAGCCCGCCGTACTCCTTCGGGATGGTCATCCCCAGCGCCCCCAGCTCGAAGAGCCGGTCGATCACCCAGCGCGGGATCTCCTGCTCCTGGTCGATCCGCACCGCCGGGTGCTCGTTCTTCATGTAGTCGCCGAGGCGGGCCAGCAACTGGTCGCACTCGGCCTGCTCGCGGGCGTCCTGCTGCGGGTAGGGGAAGTAGAGATCCTCTCGGATGCGCCCCCAGAACATGTTCTTGACCGCCCCCATCTTCGCCGGCTCGGGCCCCAGCCACGACTCGGCGTCCTCGATGAGCTTGCGATCCGCCGCCGAAATGCCTTTGAGGTCCTTGAGTTCGGCCATGGGTAACACCCTTCCAGGCGGCCGCTCGCCGGGCCGCTGCCAACGTCCGGGCCACGCCCCCGTAGCGTCGCCCGTTCGCATTCTTGGCGCGTCGAGGGGCCTTCGCCCCGGGCTCAGCCCTTGCCGCCCGAACGTGCGAAAAAGCCCTCGATCGCGGCCTTCCCGGCGGGCGTGCTCCGCAGGCGCACCAGGCGATCACGCTCGACCTGGAGCGCCGCCTTCCAGCCGCGCGTCAGCCCGGCGTCCACCGCCTCCGCCACGGCCCGGGCCGAGTCGGTGTCGGGCAGTTCGGGGCGGATTCGGTCCAGGGCCCGCACCACCTCCGCCGGGCTCCCCTTGGCGCTGGCGCGCCCGATCCAACGCAGGGGGGCGCCCTCGCGCATCGGTCGCGGGGCCTTGCGGGCCTGGGCGACCCAGCGGACCGCCGTCGCCATCAGGTCGCCGGGGGACGGCGCCACCGCGTCGAAGACTCCCGCCGCGACCGCCTGGTCGTAGGTCATGGGCTCGCCGGCCGCCGTGCGACGGATCGCCTCGCCCGGCTCCATGCGGGCCGGCAGCAGGTTCGTGCCGCCCCACCCGGGGCAGATCGACAGGCCCGCCTCGGGCAGCCCGACCGGGTAGGGCCTTCCGCCGGCCGACGGCGCCGCCACCAGCCCGTCGCAGTGCATGGCCAGTTCCAGCCCGCCCCCCAGCACCGCGCCGTTGATCGCGGCGACGGTGGGGTACGGCAGCTCGACGAGCATGCCGAAGACGCCGGCCGCGTACTCCAGGTACTTGTGCAGCTCCGCGTCGCCGAGCTGCTGGATCGCCTTGAGGTCGGCCCCTGCGACGAAGGCCCGCTCGCCCGCCGACGCCAGCACCAGCCCCGTCGCGCTCTTGGGCAGCGCCGACAGCGTCGCCTCCAGCCGGCGGATCAGTTCGTGATCGAGAACGACCACCGGCCGTCCCTGATCGAGCCTCACGACCACGATCGACGAATCGCCCTCGACGGCTTGGATCGGGAAGGGTTCCATGGGGCACCGTAGCACGCCGGACACCGCCCCGGCACCGCCCTACTTCGACACCTTCGCCCGCATCCGTTCCTGCGCCTCGGGGCTGTTGAACACCTCGGCGGAGAGCGCCCCCGCCCGCCGCAACGGCTCCAGGTCCGTCGAGCCGTCGATCTCGTTGAGCAGCCCCTTGGTCGCCCGCAGGGCCATCCGCCCGCCCCCGGCGATTCGCTTCGCGGCCGAATCGGTCGCGGCGTCCAGGTCGGCGAGCATCGGCACGCACTCGTCGATGAACCCCGCCGCGTGGGCCTCCGCTCCGGTCATCAGCCCGCCGCGGAGCAGGATCGCGCGGGCCCGGGCCGGGCCGACGCGCTTCACCAGCCACGGCGCCACCACCGCCGGCGACACCCCCAGGTCCACCTCGGGGAACCCGACCTTGGCGTCGGCGTGCGTGATCGCCAGGTCGGCTACCACCGCCAGCCCGCACCCGCCCCCGATCGCCGCCCCGTTCACCCGCGCGATCGTCACCTGCGGCAGGTTGCGGATCTTCCACGTCAGCTCCGCGAACATGGTGAGCAGCGTCGTCGCCGCCCGCCCGTCGCCCAGGATCGCCTTCAGGTCCATGCCGGCGCAGTACGCCTTGCCCTCGCCCGTCACGACCGCGACCACGGCGTCGGCGCGGGCCCTGAGCTCGTCCACGCGGGCGTGCATCGCCCGGAGCAGGTCCAGCGAGAGCGAGTTGCGCGCCTCGGGGCGGTTGAACGTGAGCCGCGCGATGGGGCCCTCGACGGCGAGCGTGCACAGGTCGGGCATGGCGTCCTCCAAAAGAGCCCGACAGTATCCCCGCGTCAGGGCGCCCGGGCCGCGCGCACCATCTCGCGGGCGAACGCCGCCGCCCGTTCCAGGGCCCCGACGTCCACCCCCGTCGCGAACCCGGCTTCGTGCACCGTGCGCACGAGGCGCTCGCTCGCGATGTTCCCCGGCGCCGGCCTCTCCGCCGTCCCGGCGTAGGGGCAGCCCCCCAGCCCGGCCACGCTGGCGTCGAAGCTCCGCACACCCGCCCCGAGGGCGGCTCTTACGCACTCCGCCGCACGCCCGAACGTGTCGTGCAGGTGCAGCGTCGTGGGCGCCGGGCCGCCCGCGAGCGGGATTCGACGGGAGTAGGCGTCGAGCAGGGCGCGGGTTGATTCCGCCGTCCCGGCCCCGATGGTGTCGCCCAGGTCGATCTCGTCGACGCCCAGGTCGAGCAGCCGCTGACAAACCTCGACGACCGCCGCCGGATCGGTCGCCCCCTCGAACGGGCACGCAATCGCGCACGAGACGTACCCGCGGACAAGCAGCCCCTCCGCGTGTGCGCCCGCCACGACCGGTCTGAATCGCTCCAGCGTCTCGGCGATCGTGGCGTTGGTGTTGCGCTTCGAGAACGTCTCGCTGGCGGCGGTGAACACCGAGACCTTGCCGACCAACCGCCATCCCGCGGCCCGGTTGACCTCCAGCGCGCCCGCGAGGCCCTTCTCGTTCGGCACCAGCGCGGAAAGAAGCGGCGATGCACCCCCGCCCTCGGCGCGGGGGAGTATGCCCGCCAGCGCCCCGAACACCTCCGCGGCGTCGCCCAGCTGCGGCACCCACTTGCTGCTGACGAAGCTCGAAACCTCGATCTCGTCGACGCCAGTCCCGAGCAGCAGTTCCACAAGGCGAACCTTGTCGCGCGTGGCGATGACGCCGCGCTCATTCTGGAGCCCGTCGCGGGGCGAGACATCGGTAATCCGGACGCGGTCGGGGGCCATCGGGCGATGGTACCCGCCGGGGCCGAGAACCCGTGGGCCCGCACGGTCGTCACCGCCGGGGCCCCCGCCGAACCGGGCGAGGGCCGGTCCTCAGCGCGGGGCGGTCCACCGCCGATGCTGTCTCGCCGCGCTGCTTGCGATCGCGGCGGGAGGAGCCCTTTCATGCATTGCCCGCTCGATCACTGCGGCCTTGAACCGGTGTCGTATGAAGGCGCTCTGATCCAGAGCTGCCCGACCTGCGGCGGCGAACTGCTCAGCGCCGACGCCATGCAGCACGTCATCAGCACCCGCGACCGCGTCCACGCCGACACGGAACTCGCGACCGCGGACGGCGCCGGCCCGCTCCCGGGCGTGCCCCTGGGCGAGCAGGGACGGCACCTCACGTGCCCCTGCTGCTCCGGGCACATGGACCAGTTCAACTTCGCGGGCGACACGCGTGTGATCGTTGATCGCTGCGCGTGCTGCGGCGCGCTCTGGCTTGATCGCCACGAACTGGAGATGGCCCAGGTCCTGCTCGAGCGCTGGAGCGAGCGGGCCGCCGGGCAGCGCTGGGCGATCGCGGGGAGCCTCGCCGAGGCCCGGCGCCAGGCCGCCGACAGGGCCGGGGGCGAGTTCCGCTGGTCGCGCTTCGCCTTCGTCAACGCCGTGCTCAACCGCATCGTCGACGCGGCGTGATCACTCCCCCCGCTTGAACAGGTCGAGGAAGCGGTTCTCGTACTGCCTGAAGACGCCCTGCGCGTCCAGGAACCGCTTCAGCTCGAAGGCCTTGGCCCGGTCGGCCCGCGCCTGCTCGAAGAGCTTCTCGATCCGCTCGCGCGTGGCGAAGTCGAGCTGCTTCTCCTCCGGCTTGGCTTCCTCGACCTCCGGCGCGTGCTCGGGCGCCTCGTCCGTCATGCCCTCGGGCAGCCGCCCCTCGGCCTGCAGCTTCTCCAGCATCTCGAGCAGGGCCCGCTCGATCGTCTTGGCGTGCTCGCCCAGCTCCGCGACGTCGATCTTCACGCCCGTCAGCGCCGAGAAGCCCTGCAGGACCGCCCGGGCCGCCCCGGGGTTGGGCACGCCCGCCGCGAAGAACGGGATCTCCCCCAACAGGCACGTCGCGGGGATCTTCCGCTGCGCGCACGCCCCCAGCAGCACGCCGTTGAGACCCGCGATCTGCCCTTCCTCCAGCGGCTTGGCCTCGATCCGCTCCAGCTCCGCCGCCATGTCGGACTGGGTGACGGCCCCGAACACCGTCGGCGCCTTGGAGGGGTGCAACTGCGTCGCCATCGAGGCAAACGTGACCACGCGCGACACGCCCGCGCCCTGGGCCCAGTCGAGCAGCTCGTGCGCGAAGGCGAACAGCCCCGTGTCCGGCTGGGCCTCCCCCACAAACACCACCAGGTCCACCTCCCCCTCGCCCGACCACCGGTAGACGAGGTTCCGCGCCAGCCGTGGCGTCGCGATCACCCCCGCGCTCACCTCGACGGCCCGCACGTCGAAGTGACCCCGGGGCGGCAGCCCGCCCCCGGGCGTCATGCCCAGCTTCTGGATCATGTACCCCGCGGCCAGCACCGCCACGTTCCCCATCCCGGGCCACGCCGCGACCAGCCACGTCCGCTTCACGGGTGCCTCCGACATCACGGGTCACTCCTCGGCATTCCCCATCCTACGGAGGCCTCGGGACAACCGGGGCGCGGGCTTCCAGCCCGTGTCCGTCTCCCCGGGTGAGACAGGTGTCCCGCGGGTCTGCCGGAATCCCCGCCCCGCACGCCGAGCCTGCGCGAGTCGCCGGCGAAGGCCCGGGTCGTCCTGTTCCGAAGCAGACCCGACCGTGCCACGACTGTCGGGGCTCTGACCGACAGTCGTGCCGTCCTGTCCCAAGCGGACACGACCGTGCCCCGACTGTCGGGGCTCTGACCGACAGTCGTGCCCTCCGGCCCCAAGCAGACCCGACCGTGCCACGACTGTCGGGGCTCTGACCGACAGTCGTGCCGTCCGGTCCCAAGCAGACACGACCGTGCCACGACTGTCGGGGCTCTGACCGACAGTCGTGCCCTCAAGTCGCAAGCGCACGACTGTGCCCCGAGCGGCACAGTCGTGGCACGGGAACCACCGTGCCACGACTGTCGGGGCTCTGACCGACAGTCGTGCCCTCAAGTCGCAAGAGCACGACTGTGCCCCGAGCGGCACAGTCGTGGCACGGGAACCACCGTGCCACGACTGTCGGGGCTCTGACCGACAGTCGTGTCCTCAAGTCGCAAGAGCACGACTGTGCCCCGAGCGGCACAGTCGTGGCACGGGAACCACCCGGACACGACCGTGCCACGACTGTCGGGGCTCTGACCGACAGTCGTGTCCTCAAGTCGCAAGAGCACGACTGTGCCCCGAGCGGCACAGTCGTGGCACGGGAACCACCCGGACACGACCGTGCCACGACTGTCGGGGCTCTGACCGACAGTCGTGTCTTCGGATCGCAAGCGCACGACTGTGCCCCGAGCGGCACAGTCGTGGCACGGGAACCACCGTGCCACGACGGTCGGGGCTCTGACCGACAGTCGTGCCGTCCTGTCCCAAGCGGACACGACCGCCCCCCGGGCGGCACAGTCCTGGGAGGTGCCGACAGTCGTGCGTGCTCCGTTCAATCCCCCCAACCCGCACGCCGAGTCCGAGCGAGTCTTCGAGCGAAGGCCCGGGTCGTGGGGCCCCCGATCCGAGCCTTCGTCGCCAAGCCCCCTCGGACTGGGCGTGGTGGGCTGGGGGACCTCAACAGGGCCCCCTCACGTCTGAAGGACCCCCGTCCTGAACTCGGGTGAGTAGTCCCACCCCGCGCAGGCCTGCAGCGCCGCGATCAGCTCCTCGCGGGTGCGGTGCGGCTCGATGATCCGGTCCACCCAACCCCGGGCCGCCCCGTGCCGGATGTCCTGCTGTTCGTTGTAGCTCGCCTTTACCGCGTCCAGGATCTGCCTGTGCGTCTCCGGGTCGATGGTCTCGCCCCGGCGTTCGCGGGCCCGCTCCTCGATCATCGCCAACGTGCCCGTCGCCTGGTTGGCGCCCATCACCGCGTACCGCGCCCCGGGCCACCCGAACGTCATCACCGGGTCGAACGCCCGCCCGCACATGGCGTAGTGCCCCGCCCCGTAGCTGCCGCCCATGATCACCACGATCTTGGGCACGGTGCTGTTGCTCACGGCGTTGACCATCTTGGCCCCCGCCCGGATGATCCCCCCCTGCTCGCTGTCGCGCCCCACCATGAACCCCGTCGTGTCGTGCATGAACACGATCGGGATCTTCCGCTGGTTGCAGTCCATGATGAACCGGGCCGCCTTGTCGGCGCTGTCGTCGTAGATCACCCCCGGCATCTGCACGCTCTTGCTCGGGCCCGCCTTGCCCCCCGCCAGCATCCGGAACGTCAGCCGCTTCTGGTTCGCCACGATCCCGCACGCCACGCCGCCGATCCGGGCGTACCCGCACACGATCGACTGCCCGTACTCGGCCTTGTACTCGTCGAAGTCCGGTAGGCCCGACCCGCCGCCGCTGGGCGCCACCGCCGCGTCCACGACGCACGCGATCACGTCGCGCACCTCGTACTGGGCCCCGGGCTTGTCGGTGAACACGTCGTAGATCCGGTCCGTCGGCGACGCCGTGCCGGGGTCGTCCCGCGCCGCCGCCGTCGCCGCCGCGCCCCGCTTGCCCATCAGCGCGCGCACCCGGGCCAGGCACGACGGGTCGTCCGGCTCGCGGAAGTCGATCGTGCCGCTGATCGACGCGTGCATCTCCGCCCCGCCCAGATCCTCGTCGCTCACCTCCTGCCCGATCGCGGCCCGGACCAGGGCCGGCCCGGCCAGGTACAGCCCGCTCCCCTCCGTCATGAGCAGCGTGTCGCACAGGACGGGCAGGTACCCGCCCCCCGCGACGCAGTACCCCATGATCGCCGCAATCTGCGGGATCCCCATGGCGCTGATCACCGCGTTGTTGCGGAAGATCCGCCCGAAGTCGTCCGTGTCGGGGAAGACGTCCTCCTGCAGCGGCAGGAAGACCCCCGCCGAGTCCACCAGGTACACCAGCGGCAGCCGCGCCGCCATCGCGATCGTCTGGGCCCGGATGATCTTCTTGCACGTCATCGGGAAGAACGCCCCGGCCTTCACCGTGGCGTCGTTGGCGATCACCATGCACAGCGACCCCGACACCGGCCCGATCCCCGTCACCACCCCCGCCGCGGGGGCCCCGCCGAAGTCCGCGTACATCCCGTGCCCGGCCCACAGCCCCAGCTCCAGGAACCGCCCCGCCGAGCCCTCCGCCCGATGGTCCAGCAGCAGGTCCACCCGCTCCCGGGCCGTCAGCCGCTTCTTCTCGTGCTGGCGCTCGACCGCCCCCTTCCCCCCGCCCAGCCGGATCCTGCCCTCGGCCGCGAGGCATTCGGCGGTGAGGGCCCGGAGGTCGGACGCCGTCTCGGTCTTCATAGGGCCCAAGCGTAGTGGGGGAGCCCGTCCGCCGTGCGCCGACGCCCATCCAGTATGCTGCCGACATTCCCCGATCCCACGCGCTCCGCCCGATCGCCCTCGTCGCCTGGCTGCTCGCCGCCCTCGCCCCCACCCTCCTCGCCCAGGTCCCGGCCCGCGAGGCCCCCGACGACCGCCTCCGCCGCCGCTGATCCCGGAATGACGACCGCCCGCCGCTCTCCACGAGCGACGGGCGGCCGGTCTCTCGCCTCAGTCCCTCACCGGCGCCGACGGCCGGCCATCAGGGCCAGCCCCGCCCCCAGCAGGGCCGTGGCCCCAGGCGCCGGGATGGGCGTGCCGCTGAACGTAACCTCGCTCAGGAAGATCCAGTTGGGGCCCGTGCGAGTGAGCTGCGCCCGCACGTACGTCCCCGTCCCCGACACCATGAAGTCCTCCCAGCGACCGCCGTAGAGCCCGTAGTTCGCGTGCCCGGAGGCAAACACCGAAGGCGTCTCGAAGTTGACCCCGTCCGCCCCGAAATCGAGCGTGATCACGCTCGGGTACGTCACCGCCCCGATCTCGGCGTTGTTGACGTGCAGCGACACCTGGTCGAACACGTAGGGCTGGTCGAACCGGAACACGATCGTCGGGTTGATCGTCGTCCACGCGACCCACTCCCACGCCGGCCCGTTGCCGAGGTCGCCCCACCAGTCCCTGTGCCCCACCACGCCGTCGGTGAGCTGCCCAAGCCCGCCCGTCAGCGGCGACAGGTCGACGCCGGTGCTCCCCGACCCGCGGTACGTCTGGTCCCAGTAGTCGAACCAGCCGCCGGCCAGCCGACCCTCCCCGTTGAACATCCGGTACTCGATCGGATGCACGATGTCGGCATGGGCGACGCTCCCCAAGAGGCCGATGCCCGCGGCGAGCCCAATCCCTGCTCTCATGGTGTCCATCCCTCCGACACCCTCGCGGTCGCCACGAGGCCGATTGCCTTCCTTGCGGCGGGGGTGCCTGCCCCAACCATGCCACAGGCCAGACGAGATGCCAGAAGAAGCGTAAGTTTTTGTCAAATAATGACTTGCGGACCTTGACACCGGTCCGCCCGCCCGCTCTGGGGCGGCCGCGCCGTGGGGCAATCACCCCAAGCGACGCGCCGTTTGGCTGCAAGAAAGGACGCCACCCCGCTCATGAAAGACCGACGGTGACCGACGCCGGCCCCATCCCACCCGCCTACACCATGCTCCCGCGCCTCGGGAGCCGGATGTGGAAGGACCGCCCGTCCCGCTTCGCGCTGCTCTCGTGGACCTCCGTGCCGGCATTCCTCGCCCTCGCTCCGTCGCCCGCCTGCACGCGGGAGGAGGGGTTGGTGCGCACTGTTCCTCTCATCTGACCTGGTACAGGAAGGTCAGGCGGGTCACGGCCAACTCCTCGGCCCGTCTTGCCACTACGACCTCTCCGCCCTCGCGCCGTTCTCGCAGTGTCCGGAGTGCGGCCTCCGCGCGGGCGCCGACGCCATTCGCGCCTCGTGGCGTTTCAAGGGACCTCCCGCGATCTGATTCTCCGCTCGGCGGTCACGGCAGAGTGGCACTCCGCCCCGCGCAAGAGTGTGCGTGGGAACGACTTGCGCTCGAGAGCCCCAGATTGGTCGACCAAAGCCTTGACGGCGTGTTCGGGGAAAGGTAAAGTGGGCCCCGACGGGGCACGTCCGACGCCGTCCCCGTCCCCGCGCCGCGTGCAATGGCGCACGTCCGCGGGCCCCCGCGTCGGCACCGGCCTGGGCCGGGGTCCCCTCGTCGGGCCGCGAGAGCGAACGCCCGCCCAGGCTCCCCCCGGAGCACCCAGGCACGAAAGGCAGGACCCATGTCTCGTCCCGCGCCCGCTCCGCCCGCAACCAGGCCCGCACCCGCCCCGAGCAACAAGGTTGCCCAGGTCGAGGTGAAGCTCGACGCCAAGGCCGCGGCCAGGCCCGCGCCGGCCCCGGTCGCGCCCCAGGCCGGCTACCTCAAGCCCACCAAGGAGAAGCTCGCCACGGTCGCCCAGACCGTCGGGCAGATCGAGAAGACGTTCGGCAAGGGGTCCATCATGAAGATGGACGAGTCGGCGTACCTCTCGATCCCCGGCATCTCCACCGGCGCCCTTTCGCTCGACCTGGCCCTGGGGGGCCGCGGCATCCCCCGCGGGCGCATCGTCGAGATCTTCGGCCCCGAGAGCTCCGGCAAGACCACCCTGGCCCTCACCGTCGCGGCCCAGGTCCAGAAGGACGGCGGAGTGGCGGCCTACATCGACGCCGAGCACGCCCTCGACCCCTCCTGGGCCCGTCGCATCGGCGTCGACATCGACAACCTCCTCGTCAGCCAGCCCGACTCGGGCGAGCAGGCCCTGGAGATCTGCGAGCTCCTCGTCCGCTCCAACGCCGTCGACCTCATCGTCATCGACTCCGTCGCCGCCCTCATCCCCCGCGCCGAGATCGAGGGCGAGATGGGCGACTCGGCCCCCGGGCTCCAGGCCCGCCTCATGAGCCAGGCCATGCGCAAGCTCACGGGCGTCATCGCCAAGAGCAACGGCACCGTGATCTTCATCAACCAGATCCGCGAGAAGATCGGGGTGTTCTACGGCTCGCCCGAGACCACCACGGGTGGGCGGGCCCTCAAGTTCTACGCCAGCGTGCGCATCGACGTCCGCCGAACCCAGACCATCAAGGAGGGCGACGTGCCCGTGGGCAACCGCGTCCGCGCCCGCGTCGTCAAGAACAAGGTCGCCCCGCCCTTCCGCGAGGCCGAGTTCGACATCATGTTCAACGAGGGCATCTCCACCATCGCCGACCTCCTCGACATGGCCGTCGACGCCGGGGTGGTGCAGAAGATGGGCGCCTGGTTCAGCTACGGCGAGATGCGCCTCGGGCAGGGACGCGAGGCCGCCAAGGCCATCATCAAGGACAACAAGGACCTGGCCCGCGAGATCCGCCAGAAGGTGCTCGCCGCCCGCGCCGCCGCCCCCCAGGCCCCCAAGGGCGCCGCCGAGAAGGCCAACTCCGACGAGAGCCAGTGAGCCGGGTCCTACTTCTTCGACGTGGCGGCCAGGTCCATCGCGTAGTTCAGCACGGTCGACGGACGCCAGATCGTCGGGACCCAGTACATCCGCGTCCACCACGGGATCCGCGCGTCGGCCCCGCCCGCCCGCAGGCCCTCGACCACCACCGTCGAGCAGTTCCGCGTCGTCAGCGCGTAGGGCAGCAGCGGGCCCGACAGCGATTGACCCGACGGGCTCACCAGCCCCAGCCCCGCCCACCACTTCTGGATCGCGACCTCGTCCAGCCCGGACACCGCCACCGTGTGGTGCGGCCTGGACCCCTCCGCCCGGCAGTCCGCCTCGAACGAGCGGTTCCGGTGCGGGCTCGACTGCCAGATGTCCCCCTCGGGCCACCAGCTCACGTACGCCCGCTGCACCTGCATGCTCGCGTGACCCACGTTCTTGCCCCCGTCGACCTTCGCCGCCTCCCAGATGTAGACCTCGACCATGGCGCCCTCCCGACGTTGAATCCCCTTCGCTCGAGGGCTGTCAGCCTACCATCCCGGGCCTGCGGCTGTGGCGGAATTGGCAGACGCGCTAGATTCAGGTTCTAGTGGGGTCACACCCGTGGAGGTTCAAATCCTCTCAGCCGCACTCAGAGGCGGGCCCGCTCCGGCGGGCCCGCCTCGCTTTGTGCGCCGGACATGGCGCGTGACTCGGAGGTGCAAGTCCTCTGGGGGCCCTGATGACGGGAACCCCGAGCCGAACAGCAACCGCTTCATGGCGACATGGGGTGTGAAGGAAGCTGGAGGCACAGCCGCGGCCCGAGGAACACGAAGCGCATGCGAGGCGTCCGCCGACGGGGCTCCCGTGTCGTACCTTGCACGCTGGGGCTGCCCGCGCCCGCCGCCCTGCCCCGGCGCTGGTGCCGGCGCGTGCAGCCGCGCCGACTGGAACGAGGACGGCGTCATCGACTTCAACGACTTCCTCTCCTTTCTCAACGCATTCAACACCCAGGACCAGTGTGCCGACCTGAATGGCGACGCCGTGGTGGATTTCAACGACCTCCTGGAGTTCCTGAACCTCTACAACGTCAACTGCTGACGCCTCGCCGCGCCGGCGAGCCGGCTACCTTCCCCGCGCATGGCGCTGGTCATCGCGGGGATCGACGAGGCGGGGTACGGGCCGATGCTGGGCCCGCTGTGCGTCGGGCTTTCCGTCTTTCGCGTCGACGGCTGGGAGCCCGGGTCGCCAGCCCCCGACCTCTGGGCCCGACTCGCCCCGGCGGTGGGGCGAACACCCCGGGAGGCCCGTGGCGGCGTCGCCATCGCCGACTCGAAGGAGCTCAAGCTCCCCAACGACACCAAGTCGCGCCACCCCCTCACGCACCTGGAGCGTGGCGTGCTGACGGTCGCGCGGGCCATGGGCGTCCGGCACGACGACGACGCGGCCCTCCTGGACTGGCTGGGCGTCGAGCTCGACGAGCACGACTGCTACGCCGGGCCCGCCCTGCCCCTCCCCCTGGCCCACACCCCCGGGCAGATCGCCATCGCCGCCAACCCGGTGACGGCGGCGTGCGAGCGGGCGGGGGTGCGCCCCGAACTGCTCGCCTGCCGGGCCATCGCCGAGACGGAGTTCAACCGGATCGTGCGCGACGAAGGGAGCAAGGCCCTGGCGACCTTCGCGGCGGTGGGGCAGCATCTGCGCCTGGTCTGCGAGCGGTGGGGGGGCGAGCACGCCTGGGTCATGTGCGACCGGTTGGGCGGGCGCGTCGAGTACGGGCGCGCGCTCGAACGCCTCGTTCCCGGCGCCGCCGCCGAGGTCGTCGGGGAGTCGCCCGAGCGCAGTATCTACCGCCTGCGCCTCCCGTCGGGCGGGGTCGTGGGCGTGACGTTCAAGACCGAGGGGGAGAAGGCGCAGATGCCCGTGGCCCTGGCGTCGATGATCGCCAAGCTCGTGCGCGAACTGGCGATGATCCGCTTCAACCGGCACTGGTCGGGGCGGAACCCGGAGCTGAAGCCGACGGCGGGGTACGTCACCGACGCCCGCCGCTGGCTCCGCGACGCCGGCGACCTCCTCTCCAGGGACGACCGCGTGCGCCTGATCCGCCGGGCGTAGCCCGGTCGGCGGCCCAACAATCCGGCGCGAATGCCCGACGACAAGGCCCATCTTGACCTGGCGGCCCGCCTGGCGCTGCGGGCGGCGGGGGACGCCGAGCCCAACCCCCTCGTCGGGTGCGTGCTCGTTGCCCCAGACGGGCGGGTGATCGGCCTGGGGCACCACCGGCGCTTCGGCGGCCTGCACGCCGAACGCGAGGCGATCCTCTCGTGCCGGCGCCAGGGGCGCGACCCGCGCGGCTCGACCGCGTTTGTCACCCTCGAACCCTGCAACGGGCACGGCAAGCAGCCGCCCTGCGCCGAGGCCCTGATCGAGGCGCGGGTCGCCCGCGTCGTGTTCGCCGCGCCCGACCCGTCGCCGAGCAAGGGCGGGGGCGAGGGTCGGTTGCGAGCGGCGGGGGTGGAGGTGGCGCGGAGCGACGCCAGCCCGCTGGCGAGCGGGTTGGCCGAACCGTGGATCCACCGCATGCGGACGGGGCGTCCGTGGGTGATCGCCAAATGGGCCCAGACGCTCGACGGTCGCGTGGCGACGCGGATGGGCGAGAGCAAGTGGATCTCGGGCGAGGCGAGCCGACGGCGCGTGCACCGCCTGCGGGCTCGCGTGGACGCGATCGTCACCGGGCTGGGGACGGTGGTCGCGGACGATCCCATGCTGACGCCCCGGGGCGTGCGGCGCGTGCGGCGGCGGCCCCTGCGCGTTGTCGTCGACCCGGACCTGGAGATCCCGGAGACCTGCGCCCTTGTCTCGACCGCGGGACAGGCGCCGACGATCGTCGCCTGCGCCGCCGAGCTGCTCGGCGCGGAGATCGCCCGTCTCAAGCGGGAGCGCCTGGAGGCCGCCGGGGTGACGCTGCTGGGGACGCCCGCGTCGGCGCGCGGGTGGCTCGACCTGCGCGAACTTCTGACGGGCCTGCACCGGGAGCGCGGCGTGGCGACGGTGCTGCTGGAGTGCGGCCCCGGGCTCATGGGCGCCCTGTTCGAGCAGGACCTCATCGACGAGGCCGTGGTCTACGTGGCGCCGCTGGTGCTGGGCGACGAGCTGGCCCGCGGCGTCGCCGAGGGACGCGTCGCGCGGAGCCTCACCGCCGGGCGGGCCCTGCGACTCTGGCGCGTCAAGGCGGTGGGCGGCGACGTGGAGCTGACGTACCGGCGGCGGTCGCCGCGCGGCGCCTAGCGAGCGACGGGCGAGGCAAGGTCCGAGCGCACGGTGGCCCGCAGCAGCCGATCGTCGGCCACCACCCGGACCTCGCGACCGGGCTCCGCGGCGTCGGGCTTGAGTTGCGCGAAGCAGATCGGCGTCGACCCGAGCAGCGGCGAGACGCACGAACTGGTGACCGCGCCCACGGGGTCGCCGAGGTGCTCCGGCGTCGCCCCCGCGCCGTACACGGGCGACCCGGACACGGGCTGGAACACCCGCTCCGGGCGCGAGTCCTGCGTCGGGTCCGGCGCGGGCCCGCCGGGCATCACCACGCGCTCGACGCCGAGGGCCCGCAGCAGCGACCTGCTGTGCCCGCGGCTGTGCATGCGGGCCACGACTTCCTGCCCGAGGTAGCACCCCTTGGTGAACGACACGCGGTCGTGCAGCACGCCGGTCTGGGCCGGGAGCGAGTCGGGCCCGAAGTCGACGTTGTAGAGCGGCGTGCCCGCCTCGATGCGGGCGACGTTGAAGGCGTGCCACCCGATGGGGCGCAGGCGCACGCGCCCGCCCAGCGCGTCCGAGGTGCGCCGCGTCTCGCCGGCGCCGCCCTCCGGATCGCGCCCGGCCCCGAGCATCAGGTCGTAGAGCGGGGCGGCGTGCTCCGTCGGCACGATCAGCTCGAACCCCGGCGCGCCGGTCGTGTCATCGCGGAAGAGCGTGAAAGTCGCGTCGATCGCGTCGCACCGGCGCACGCAGGCGCGGCGCGGGGCGAGGGTCTCCAGGGCGTCCCCCTCGGCGTGGGCGGTGGTCGCCAGGAGCAGTTCGAGCGACCGCGGGCCGTGGAGCGCCAGGCGGTGCGTCGAGGGCGTGTCGTCGCGGAACGACACGTCCTCGGTGATGACGTACGACGACAGGCCCTCGACGGCGCGGGCGACGGCGTGCACGTCCAGGTCGAAGAGCGTCCGGCCCGGAAGCTCGATCAGGCGCAGGTCGGCGTCGATCCGCCCCTTGCGGTTGAGCCAGAAGGACGGGCGCACGTGGAAAGGCGCGAGGCCCTTGAGCTCCTGCGTGAGCATGCGGTTGAGGAACTCGGCCCGGTCGCCCCCCGCGACCTCGATCACGCCGCGGTGCGGCTGGTCGAGCAGACCCGCGAACTTGCGGACGGCGGCGTACTCCAGGTCGAGCGCCTCGACCGCCGCGACCACGTCGACCCCCGCGCCCTCGGGCCCGTAGGGCGTGAGCACGGCGCCCTCGCGGCGCAGGCGATCGAGCAGGGGCGAGGGGTGGGCCATGGTCCAGCGTAGGTTCGGGGTAGCGGTCCGCCGTTCGCTCGCTTAGCATCCGTTCCAACCCAAAGGAGCCTCCCGTGAACCTCGACCTCCTCAAGCGGCTGTGCGAGACCCCCGGCGTCCCTGGGCGCGAAGAGCGCGTCCGCGAGCTCATCGAGAAGGAGGTCAAGGGCCTCTTCGACGGCGTGCGCACCGACGCGATGGGCTCGCTCATCTGCACCCGCGCCCCGCGCACCGGCAAGAGGCACAAGAAGGTCCTGAAGCCCTCCAAGGACGGCAACGGCACCCCCGGCAAGGACCGCCCCCTGCGCGTCATGCTCCTGTGCCACATGGACGAGATCGGCTTCTACGTCACCAGCGTCGACGCCAAGGGCTTCCTGTGGATGAACCCCGCCGGCGGGTTCGACACGCGCAACCTCTTCTCCCGCCGCGTGCTCGTCTGCACCGACGACGGCGACCTCAAGGGCGTGATGAACCCCGGCGGGCGCCCCGTCCACATCTCCACCCCCGAGGACCGCAAGAAGGTGCCCGAGGTCAAGGAGTTCTTCGTCGACGTGGGCCTCGCCGCCGACAAGGTCAAGAAGAAGGTCAAGGTGGGCGACTACGTGGTGATGGACGAGCCGGCGATCGAGGTCGGCGACAAGTTCGTCTCCAAGGCCCTGGACAACCGCATCGCCTGCTGGCTCGGGATCGAGGGCGTCCGCGAGCTGGACCGCCAGGGCACGGGGCACGCCTGCGAGGTGGTCGTGGCGTTCACCGTGCAGGAGGAGGTCGGGCTGCGCGGGGCCCGGACCGCCAGCCACGCCGTGCTGCCCGACGTCGGCCTGGGCATCGACGTGACGCTCTCGTGCGACACGCCCGGCGTGCCCGACGAGGAGAGCGTGACCAAGCAGGGCCAGGGCTACGGGCTGCACATCAAGGACACGAGCTTCATCGCCGACTACCGGCTCGTGTCGGAGTTCGAGGGGCTGTCCAAGAAGGGCAAGATCCCCTACCAGCGGACGATCCTGGCGGCGGGGGGGCAGGACGGGGCCGCGGCCCAGCAGGCGGCGGCGGGAGCCCGCGCCATCGGCATCACCACCGGCGTGCGCTACATCCACACCGTCACCGAGATGGTGGACAAGAAGGACCTCAAGTCCGCACGGGACGTGCTGGCGGCGTATCTGGGTCAGGCCTAGGCGCGACCAGGTAGAGACACCCGATCGGTGTGCACTCAGACGCCCCCGGGAGGCCGGTGCGCGCTCTTATGTCGGCCTTCGAGCGCTTTCGGTTAGAATGAAGGGGCGGCCGAATGGCGCGAGGTGGCGGGGTGCATCTTGATCGGAGTGCGTCGAGCGCTTGGTCTTGGACGGCTGATCCGCGTTGCGGCAGTGATGCTTGTAGTTGCTTCGACGCTGGCGCGAGCGCAGTGCGGCCCGGGATGGCTGCCGCCCTTCGAGCGCCCGGGGGTGGGGGTTACTCAGTGGCCTCTCGTAGGGTGGTCGGTGATGTCGATCGTGCCTTGGGAGGCCGGTTCGCCTGGCGAGCCGCCGCGCGTGCTGATCGCCGGCATATTCGCGCAGGCGGGAAACCAGTGGGTTCAGAATGCGGCGGTATGGAATGGGAGCCGCTGGGAGGCGCTTGGCGAGGGCCCTGAGATCAGGGTGGCGAGCGCGGCGGTCTTCCGAGGCCAAGCGGTGGTGGGAGGCGAATGGCCAGGCGTGTCGATGCGAGTGTGGGATGGGGCCTCGTGGCGTCTGCCGGTCGGCGGCTCGCCGACGGGGCGCGTCACGCGTTTCCTCGAATACCGCGGGAGGCTGGCGGTTCTTGGGTCCTTTCAGGGGATCGGAAGCCTGACAACCCAGAACATCGCGTTGTGGGATGGCGAGCAGTGGTTCCCCATGGACGGCGGCGTCGGCGGCGTTATCGGTGGTGCGGAGGAGATCGATGGCGAGCTTGTGGTCGGTGGGTGGATCTACGTGGCGGGGGGCATGGCTGTCGACTCGATCGCGGCGTGGGACGGATCGCGCTGGCGGCGCTTCGGCGACCGCGTCGGCAGCCGGTACTTGAGCCTCGCCAAGCACAACGAACGACTGGTAGCGCTGATCCAGGACGGCACGGCACGGAGTATTCAGCGATGGACGGGCACAACCTGGGAGCCGGTGCCGGGCGTGCTTCCGGCGAATGTGACCGCGATCGCGTCCGCCGCGGGCTCGCTCTTCGCTATCGCGGGTCCGGTGCTGTGGCGCTGGGAGGAATCCGCGTGGGGCGAGTACACACGGATCGATTCCGGGATCATCAGCACGCTGAGGGAATACGGCGACGGCCTGCTGATCGGGGGGAGGTTCCGGTCGGCGGGCGGAGTTGAACTCGGCTCGATCGGCTTCTTCGACGGCCGGTCATGGACGCCCCTGGGAGGGGGAACGGAGCGGAATGCGGCGGCATTGGGGCACTGGCGCGGCGAGCTGGTGGTCGCGTCCAATGTGGAGCTTGCGCCGAGCGGCGGCGTGAGCCGGCAGAAGGTCGAGTCGTGGGACGGGTATCGATGGCGCCGGCTGGGGGCGATCGGTGATCGCCCGGACGGCATCGGCTATGCGACGTCGTTTGTCGAGCGCGACGGATCGCTGGTCATGGGCGGCTCCTTCTCAGTCGTCGATGGGGTGCTCGCGAGCAACATCGCGCGATTCGATGGCTCGGTCTGGGTGCCGATGGGCGAGGGCCTGGATGGATCCGTGCGCACCTTGGCGCTGTACGGCGGCAATCCGGTCGCCGGCGGCTACTTCGGAGCCTCCGGCGCCAATCGGGTGTGGCGCCTGGCCCGATGGACCGGAAGCCAGTGGGTGCAGCTGGGGTCCGACCTATCGCAGGACTCGTACGGCATCTGGGACCTGCTGCCCATGGGTGGCGACCTCGTCGTCGCCGGCGACTTCAACCGCTATCGAGTCGGCGCGCTCCCCGCGGGCGCCGCCCGGTGGGACGGATCGGCGTGGCACACGATGGGTGCCGTCTGGCCCGGCGTCACCTCACTGACCCGCTTCAATGGGCGGGTTGTCGCGTCTCGAGAGGTCTTCTATCCGAAGCACAGCCCCGAGTGGTGGATCTTGGAGTGGACAGGCTCTGACTGGGCCCCGCTGGGACCGCCTTCGATGACGGCGGGGAGGATGGTGCACGTCCATGAGGGAATGCTGCTCAGGGACGGAGCGCTCGCGGTGTGGGATGGGACGGCGTGGCAGTCCTCCATCCCATACGGGTTTGGGCAGATAGGGCCGATGACGAGCTGGAATGGGCACCTGGCGGCGGTTGGAGTTGTCGGCTACTACGTGAATGCGCTGCGCCTGTGGGCTTCGAGTCTGCCGGCGCCTCGGATCACCGTGCAGCCGGGCTCCGCAGTGGCGTGCGTGGGGAGCGGCGCGGAGCTGTCGGCGGGGTTTGAGGGAGTCGCGCCGTTCGAGTTGAGGTGGGTGCGCGACGGGCAGCCGGTGGCGCTGTCGGCGCGGGTCCGGGCCGTCCTGGCGCCCGACGGCCGGTCGTCGTCGCTGATCTTCGATCCAGTGCACGCGCCGGATCGGGGGCGGTACGCACTCGAAGTCGTCACGCCCTGCGGCACCGTGCGGTCGAGCGAGGCGGACCTGGTGGTCTGCGTTCCGGATTGGGATTGCGACGGGGCGGTCACGCCGATGGACTTTGCGGCATTCGTCGCGGACCTCGTGGAGCGGCGTCCGTGGTCCGACCTCGACGGCGACGGCGAGACCGATTTCAACGACCTGCTGGCGTATCTGAACGCCTTCAACGCCGGTTGCCCGTGATCCGGCGGCTCTCCGGCGACCTCCAGATCGTCAAGCCGCGGGCCGCATCGACCATGGGTGGCGCGGTCGATTGGAAAACAGCAGGGGCCCGGAAACGCACCCGGGCCCCTTGTGTCTTGGGGAGGCCTGGTCACGCCGCGACGTTGGTCGCCTGCTCGATGGCCTCGACGACCTGGCGGACCTGGAAGGGCTTCTTGAGGAAGCCGTCGAACCCGGCCCCGCGGAGCCCGGCGGCCTGCCCGTCGGTCAGCTTGTTGGACATGGCCACCACGCGCGTGAACTGCAGGTGCTCGTTGTTGCGGACCATGTCGGCCAGGGCCTTGGCGTCCCCGTCGCCGATGTGCAGGTCGACGAGCAGGACGTGGGGTCGGAACTTCTCGCACTCCATCCCGGCCTGGAAGGAGGAGGTGCAGGAGCGGACCTCGTAGCTGGTCTGCTGCGAGAGGACCTGGTGGAGGGGGTCGGCGATCTCCTTGTCCGGGTCGACGATCAGCACGCGTGTGCGCCCCGAGGCGATGCCGTCCAGCGGGATGTTGTGGGCCCGCATGAAGCGGATCAGCTCGGCGGAGGGGATGCGCCGGTCGCGCGAGCCCGGGATCCGGTACCCCTTGAGGGAGCCGGAGTCGAACCACTTGGAGACCGTGCGCGGCGCCACGTTGCAGATCTTGGCGACCTCGCCGGTGGTCAGCACTTCCTTCTCGATGGCCATCATCTCACCTCGGCGGCGTTCCGCCCCTTGGGGTTCCCCTCGGTCCGAGCCCCACAGTTGCCCCGGAAGGGCGGTGGGGCGGTCGGACTGGGAGATCGACGCATCCGGCACCGATCTTGACGCCCTGCGCGTCTGGATCGGCAAGTTCCGCTTCTGGGACCCTCCCCGGGGTCCGCCCCGATCGCCGGGCGGGTTTGACAGCCGCGTCCGAAACCCTGTAAAGTGCCGCCCTGCGGTGGGGAGCCGGTGCGTCTAAGGTTCGGGTCCCGTCGAACGGGCCGGGCCTTGGTTGCGGTCGGCCTCAGGCGGGGCAGGAGTCGGGCGGGCCGTCGGCCCGGCAAAGGAGCAGATCGTGACGCACATCAGCGTTGGTCGGCGGTCGGCGTGGAACAAGGGACTCGTGGCCGCGGTGCTCGCCGCCGGGCTCGCCGTCGCGGCCCCGGCCCAGGCCCAGGACGCGGGCCCGACCAACCAGGCGCTCCTCGAGGACTTCTCGCACTTCGTGCGCATCGACCGCCACGACGCCGCCGCCGCCCTGGGCCAGGAGCTGATCCGCCGCGGGCTCAAGCCGGCCGACTTCGTCAGGCTCGTCGAGACCAGCCGCGACCCCATGCGCTTCAACGACACCATGGCCCGGGCCATGCGCGTGCCCGCGCTGGAGCCGATCGCGGCGTCCATGCTCAAGGCGTTCGAGGCCGGCATGCTGGCGGCGGCCCGCGACCCGGAGCAGATCCGCAAGAACGTGGCGGCCCTGACGGGCACGCTCCGCGGGAAGCTCGACGCCCGGGCCCGCCTGATCTACGCCGGCGAGTACGCCACGCCCCAGTTGCTCGAGGCGTTGCTCGACAAGAACAACCCCGCGCTGGCCGCCGAGGCCCAGCGCGTGCTGATCGACATGGGCCGGCAGGCGATCGCCCCGCTGTGCACCGCCATGATGGGCCTAGGCGCGACCGAGCAGGAGACGGTCGCGAACGTGCTCGGGCTGATCCCCTACCGCACGAGCCTGCCGTACCTGGCCGACCTGGCCGCGTCGAGCGGCTCGGCGGGCGCCAAGGCCGCCTGCGCCCGGGCCATCGAGCGCCTGGCCGGGACCGCCTCGGTCGACGCCCCGGCGATCCTGTATTACCAGCTCGCCGACGCCTACTACGCCCACAAGAGCGAGGTCACCAGCTTCCCCCGCGAGGACTTCCAGCTTCTGTGGAGCCACCAGCCCAAGACCGGGCTGGTGATGCAGGCGATCGCGACCCCGGTCTTTCACGAGGCGATGGCGATGCGTCTGTCGCGCCGGGCCCTGGAGCTCCTGCCCGGCTCACGCGACGCGCTGGCCCTGTGGGTCGCGTCCAACTTCCGGCGCGAGATCGACACGACGCCCGGGTACGACAACCCGGCGTACGGACCGGACATGCGCGAGGCCATGTACTACGCCGTCGCCGCCGGGCCCGCCGTCAGCCAAGAGGTTCTGGCCCGCGGGCTGGACACCCGGGACACGCCGCTGGTCCGCCGGGCGCTCGCGGCGGTGGAGCAGACCGCCGGCGCCTCGAGCCTCTTCGGCGCCGACGCGGCCCGCCGCCCCGTGGGCGAGGCCCTGCTGTACCCCAACCGCCGCGTGCAGATCGAGACGTCGTTGGCGTTGGCGGCGAGCCAGGCCCGCGAGGCGTTCCCCGGCTCCGACCGCGTGGTTCCGACCCTCGCCTCGGCGCTCGGGAACGCGGCCCAGCGCTTCGCCCTGATCATGGCCCGCAACAACGAGGAGTACCAGTCGTACCGCGGGGTCATCGAGAAGGGCGGGTTCACCGTCCTGCCCTTCGGCGCCACGCTGGGCGACGTCGCGATCCCGGTCTCCGAGGCGCCCGCCGTCGACCTGGTCATGGTCACGGGCCTGGACGCCGAGCGGCTGGGCGCGACGATCGACTCGGTGCGCGGGCACGCCAAGCTCGCCGCCAGCCCCGTGCTGGCCATGGTCGGGCTGGACGCGGCCCCCGTGCTCCAGCGCCGCTACGAGGGCGAGGGCTGGATCGCGGTGCGCCCCATGGCGCTCGACCAGGCCATGACGCTCCGCGCCGCCGAGTCGCTCGTCGAGCGGGCCTCGGGCGGGCCCATCACCGAGGGCGAGGCCGCCGACTACGCCCGGCGTGCCCTGGCCGCCATGCGCGACCTCGTGCTCTCAGGCTCGACGGTGTTCAGCGTCAACGAGGCGGCCGGGGCGCTGGTGGCGGCGCTCGGATCGCCCAAGGGCGAGACGCGCATGCTCGTCGCCGAGGTCCTCTCGTACCTCAGCGAGGCCCGGGCGCAGGTGGCCCTGGTCGACGCGGGGTTGAGCGCGTCGGGCGCCGAGCGCGTCGCGATCATGGGCAAGGCGACCGCGTCCGCCCGCCGCTTCGGGAACAACCTCGAGGCTCGGCAGGTCTCGCGGCTGCTCGCCCTCGCCGCCGATCCCGCGACGCCGTCCGAGGACGCGACCGCCACCGCCGCGCTCGTCGGCGCCCTCAATCTGAACAACGCGGACCTGCTCCCGGTGATCTCCGGCCAGCGCCGCGCCGCGCGATAGTCAGCACCCCCGAGACCCAGGGCCCGGGAACCCCAGGTTCCCGGGCCTTTTTTCGTTCCGGCCCTCCCGGGGCCGCCGGCTTCCCTTGACACGTGGTTCTCACGCCCGCGCTAAGGGACGTTCGCGCCGCCCGCATTCCGCGACCAGTCGGCACACCCGGACGCATCGGTCGCCGCTCCCCCCTGCTCGCGGGGGCGGCGGTGCACCGCGTGGAGCCGGTCGCCGATGAGGGACCGCGAGCGGCCGGCTTGGCGCGGGGTGTGCCCGCACGCCGCCGCTCGATCACCCAGGGGCGCGGAGGAGGCGTCCCTGGGCGGAGTGGGCATGGGCGGGATGTACACCCGCCCATCGCCAAGCGTGCCCGGCGGTCCAGAACCGCGGTCGGGCGCGCGGGTCGGAGTCCGGAGCGACCTCCGGGGGCCGATCGTGCGGGATCGCGGTTCACAAGGAGTTGGAGCGCATGCGCAATCGTCGGACCATTTCGAAGGCCTTTACGCTCGTCGAGATCCTCATCGTCGTCGTGATCCTGGGCATCCTGGCCGCCATCGTGGTGCCCCAGTTCACGAACGCGACGCAGGACGCTCAGGGCGGCAACATCCAGTCGCAGCTCAAGACGCTGCAGAACCAGATCGAGCTGTACGCGGCCCGCAACAACGGCGCGTATCCCCCGGCCGCCACGTTCTGGGACACGCTCATCACGGGCGGGTACATCAAGGCGGCGCCGAAGAACCCGGCCTTCACCGGCGCGGGCGGCCCCACCTCGATCACGGTCGCCGACTCCACGGGCTCGGCCAACGCCGCCTGGGTCTTCACCACCTCGGCCGCGGCCTCGCCCCTCCTTCCCAGCAACCTCTACGCCTCCAACTTCAACGAGACCACCAGCCGCGTCTCGTCCAACCCCGCCGACTGATCCGTCCGTCACTCATCGCGGAGGGCTCTCGGAAGAGAGCTCTCCGCCTTCCACGCCCATCGGGACTCGAACCGCGGGGAGGGATCGATGCGTCGCCAGGCCCGGGCATTCACGATGGTCGAGATCCTGATCGTCGTCGTCATCCTGGGGATCCTGGCCGCCGCCGTCGTCCCGCAGTTCGTCGGCGCCACCGCGGACGCGCAGCGCACCGGGACCGTCGATCAACTCAGCAAGATCCGCCGCGCCGTCGACGTCTACTTCGTGCGCCACAGCAACCAGTGGCCCCCGATCGGCCAGGCGGGGCCCACCGACTGGGCCGCCCTCACGAGCCAGCGCTACCTGCCCGAGGCGCCGGTCAATAACTGGGTCCAGGGCAACGCCCGAACCCACGTCATCCTGCGCGACTCCCCCGACACCCTGTACCACTCGGGTTATGGCTGGGTGTTCGACCCGGCGACCGGGCGCGTCTGGGCGGCCGGGTTCGACGGGAGCGACAACGCCTTCGCCCGCTGACCCTGTTCCGCCCCCCCGCCCGGACCGATGCGGTTGGGGGAGGACTCTCGCGTCCCCGCCGGAGGTTCCGCCATGCGCACGCACCGCTACCACAACGCCCTCGCCACCGTGATCGCGGTCCTCCTGGCCGTGCTCGTCGTCGGGCGGTTCGACACCGAGCGATCCTCGAGCGTGAGCCTGGCCCAGGGCTCGTCGTCGGTCGTGCGCGGCGCCCCGCCCGCGGACCAGGACGAGACCGGGGCCGCGGCCCGCATCAGCGCCGCCGAGCAGCGCAAGATCATGATCACCCAGCTCAAGGAGATCACCGCCCGCCTCGACCGCCTCGACGCGGCCCTGCGGGCGGGGATCGACGTGCGCGTCAAGGAAATGCCCGCGTCCAAGAAGGACGGAGAGTGATCGACCCGGCGTGGGCCATGAGGAGGAGCCTGTGCGGTCCGGCTACACGCTGATCGAGGTGCTCGTGCTGGTCGTGATCCTGGGGATCGCGGCGGCCATGATCGTCCCCAACATGCGGTCCACCGACGTGCTGCGCGTCCAGGCCGCCGTCCGCACCGTCGTCTCCGACATCACCGTCGCCCAGTCCGACGCCGTGGCCTACCAGCAGGGCCGCGCCATCGTCTTCTTCCCATCCGACAACCGCTACGTGACCGTCGAGGTCCGCGGCGCCCAGATCGACCCGAGCCTCGATCGGCTCTGGGAGACGCAGTTCCGCGGAGGCGAGTTCGGCGACTCCCGGATCTCCGGCGTCGACTTCGCCGGCGGCACCACCCTCATCTTCGACGAACTCGGCGCCCCCGTCACCGCGCCCGGCGGCACCACCCCCGCCCCCACCGGCTCCGTCACCATCGAGGGCGGCACGCAGGCCTTCCGCGTCGACGTCGAGGGATACACGGGCCGCGTCACCGTGACCCGCCTCGATCCGCCCCCCCCTGTCCCGGGCAGCTGAACACCAGCGAGTTCTCAGACCATGGCAGACCCCGCACCGATCCCCGCCGCGCCCGCACGCCGCGTCCCGTCCAGGGGCGCCCGTCTGTCCCGCGTGCTCGTCCTGGCGACCGTCGCCGCCGCCGGCCTCTTGATCTGGGTCAAGCTCCGCATCGTTGCCCAGGTGCCCCGCTCGGTGCTGGCCGAGCCCCAGTCCGGCCCGGTCGAACGCCCCCAGGCGGGCCCTCCGGAGCCTTCCCGCGCCGACCCGCGCTGAGCGCCCCGGACGCGGGCCTTCCCGTGACCTCATGGACTACCGACCCCGCGCCGCGGGTGCGCCCCGGCCGCCCGCGTGCGGCCCTTGCGGGATCGGCGGGTGACGCGGGCCAGGCGCGGGCCCGTTGTGGATGCCCGCACGAAGTCAGGTCTGGAAAGAGACGAACTACGGGGAGCCGCCCCGCCTCGGGCCGTCGGACCCGGGCGCGGGAGGCCCACGCCGGGCCCGGAGGGGGAGACCGGACGGCCGATCGGATCCACGGACGCACATCCATCAGACGAGGTTCCAGCATGCTCACCAAGAACAAGGCTCACGCAGGCGGTCGGCCGGTCCATCGAGTGTCGGTCCCGGCCTCCATCCTGGCCGCCCTGGCCGGCACCACGATCGCCTTCGGGCAGACGCCCCCGGCGCCGGTGAGCTTCGGCACGCCCCCCGCCGACGCCCCGCCCGCGGGCGTCCGCGACCCCATGGAGCTGGGCGGCGTCCCCGGGAACGGGCAGGTCGTCCGCGTCGACCCCAACAACCTCGTCGACCTGCACGTCAACGACGAGGATCTGCGCACGGTCCTGCAGATGCTCAGCATCCAGAGCCAGCGCAACATCGTCGCCAGCAAGAACGTCTCGGCCAAGGTCACGGCGGACCTCTACGGCGTGACGTTCTACGAGGCCCTGGACGCCATCCTTCACATCAACGGGTACGGGTACGAGGAGCGCGGGAACTTCATCTTCGTGCGCACGCTCGAGGAGCTGGAGGCCATCGAGAAGGCCGCCCGCCAGCGCGTCTCCAAGGTGATCACGCTCAACTACCTCAACGCCGTGGACGCCGCCGAGTTCGTCAAGGAGATGCTCTCGGCGGAGGGGTCGATCAAGACCAACGGCAAGACCGCGTCGTTCCCGAACCCCGGGGCGCCGATCGGCGCCGACGAGTTCGCCGCCGTGAGCACCATGGTCGTCGCCGACTACCCCGAGAACGTCGCGGAGGTCGAGAAGCTCCTGGGCGAGCTCGACACGCGCCCCTCGCAGGTGCTCGTCGAGGCGACCATCCTCCAGGCGGACGTGGGCGAGGAGAACGCGTTCGGCGTGGACTTCGCGCTCATCGGCGACCTCAACTTCAACGACTTCGTCGGCTGGGGCGGGCCCCTCCGGGGCAGCGATGCGCTCATCGCCAACCGCAGCACCCCCGGTGGGGCGACGGCGCTCCCGCGGGGCGACGCCGCACGAACCGTCGTGAGCTCCCCCGGCAACACCGCCGGCAAGAGCACGCTCAAGGTGGGCGTGGTCGGCAGCGAGCTGGCCGTCTTCCTCAAGCTCCTGGACGAGGTCACGGACAGCACCATCCTCTCCAACCCCAAGGTCCTGACCCTCAACCGCATGCCCGGGCGGGTCCTGGTCGGCAAGAAGGTCGGCTACCTGAGCACCACCAGCAACGACACCACCACCACCCAGACCGTGCAGTTCCTCGACACGGGCACCCAGCTCTCCTTCCGCCCCTTCGTGAGCAACGACGGCTTCATCCGCCTCGAGCTCAAGCCGCAGGTCTCGGAGGCCATCATCCGCGAGGTCTCCGACGCCACCGGCGCCGTCGTGACCATCCCCGACGAGATCACCAACGAACTGACCACCAACGTCATGGTCCGCGACGGGCAGACGGTGGTGCTGGGCGGGCTCTTCCGCGAGAGCAACGAGACGTCGCGGCGTCAGGTGCCGATCCTGGGCGACATCCCGATCCTCGGGGCGGCGTTCCGCGGGCACGACACCGAGTACCGCCGCACCGAGATCATCTTCCTGATCACGCCCTCGGTGGTCAGCGACAGCAAGCTGGCGGTGACGGGGGCCGAGGGCACGCGCTCCGTCGAGCGGGCCCAGGCGGGCCTGCGCTCGGGCCTGCTGCCCTTCAGCCGCGAGCGCATGACCGGGCAGCGGCTCGTCGAGGCCGAGCGCCTCGCCGCCGAGGGCAACACCGAGGCCGCCGTCAAAAAGCTCCGCGACTCGCTCCGTCTGAGCAAGAACCAGCCCGACGCCCGGGCCCTGCTCGAGCAGATCGGCGGGTCGGACAAGACCTGGCCGAGCCGTTCGATGCTCGACCACATCATCGAGGCCGAGAGCAACGCCAAGGCCCAGTCGCGTCCCGGCGGCGCGACGCCCCGCACCGACAACCGCCGCCTGGACGAGGTCCAGTTGATCCGCGACGTGCTGGCGGGCATGCACACCCGCTCGCAGGCCACGCCGGGCGAGCCCTTCGCTTCCGGCGCCGTCAACACCAGGTTCGAAGCCAGGCCGGGCACCGGCACGCCACACGACGGCACCCCCAAGGCCGCCGCGAAGACCCTCGGCACCGACCCGCGCCACCTCTGGGCCGTCGAGGTCGTCAAGCAGGCCTACGCCAGGAGGTTCGCCGAGTTCCCGCGCGGCGAGCCCCTCCCGACCGGGGCGTTGAACTCGCGGTACGAGGGCGCCTTCACCCAGACCGGTGGCCCGTTCTTCACCGAGTCCACGCCCATCTCCGCCGCGGGCACCGACGCCTCGAAGTGAGCCTCCCGCACCACCCTTCGGCCCGGCCCGTTCGGCGCTCGTCGCCGGACCGGCCGGGCCGATCCTGCTTCTGGGACCCGGGCTGAACCGGGGCGGGCCGGCGGCCGATACCCGCTGAGCGGTGCGTGCAGACGCGCCGAGGAGAACCTGCCATGCGGACCACGCCGTCTCGATTCACCCGATCGCTGGCCCACGCCCTGGTCGGGGCGACCCTCGCCCTGGCCTGCGGCTGCGGGACCACCGGCTCCCACACGTCCCGTTCGGCCTCGCACGCCAAGCAGACGCTGCAGGCGATCAAGAGCGCGACGGAGTGGGACATGGCCCGCCAGGCGTTCCTGGCGGGGGACCTGGAGAAGGCCCTCAAGGCGGCGGACCGCTCGATCGCCCTCAACGACGCCGTACCCAAGAGCCACGTCCTCCGTGGGCGGATCCTGCTGGAGATGAGCGACCTGGAGGGCGCCATCGCGGCGTTCGAGCAGGCCGAGGCCCTCGACCCCGACCACGTCGACGCCTTCTACTACCAGGGCGTGGTGCACGAGCGCCTGGCCGCCAAGGAACGGGCCCTGGACCGCTACGCCAAGGCGGCGGAGCTGGACCCCGCCGCCCCGCAATACGCCATCGCCGCCGCCGAGATGCTGATCGACCTCGCCCGCGTCGCCGAGGCCCGGGGCTTCCTCGATGCCCGCCAGGCGACCTTCGAGCACAACGCGGGCGTGCGCCACCTCATGGGCCAGATCGCGATGATGGAATCCGACCCCGTGTCGGCCGAGCGCCTCTTCAACGAGGCCCGCCTCCTGTCGCCCGACGACTCGGCGATCGTCGAGGACCTGATCCGCGCCCAGATGGCCAACGGGAAGTTCGCCGACGCCGAGTTCCAGATCGCCCGCCTCCTCAAGCAGGAGCAGAACGCCGGGCGACGCGACCTCCTCAAGCTCCAGGCCCGCTGCATGGTGCAGATCGATCGCCTCGTCGACGCGAGGGAGATCCTCTCGAAGCTGACCCGGGGCGCCGAAGGCACCTCCGACGCCGACGCCTGGGTGGAACTGGCCAACGTGAGCTACGCCCTCAAGGACGACGTTCGGGCCCGCCAGGCCGCGGCCCGGGCGATCGCCATCGCCCCCCGCCGCGGCGAGGGGTACCTCGTGCGTGCCCTCGTGGAACGCCGCTCGGGCAACCTCGATCTCGCCGTCGCGACGCTCACGAAGGGCGCCGGGTCTTCGCCGCAGGACGCCCGCATTCTGACGATGCTGGCGATCGTGGAGTCCGAGCGCCAGAACCCGGCCCAGGCGAGGGCGGCGCTGGACGCGGTCCTCCGCATCGACCCCGACAACGCCGCCGCGAAGAACCTGCTCTCCACGGTGCGCGAGTCTCCCTGAGCCGAGCGGGCGGTCTGGCGCCCGGTGAGCCCGGTCAGGCCACGGGGCGCGCATCGACCAGTTCGAGTTCCACGCGCCGCCGACCCATCCACTCCGACACCTTCGGCACGACGACCGCGTCCACGACGGCGCGGTCGATCTGTCGGGCGCGCTCGCCCCACCCCCACGCGACGGTGCGGATCGAGCGATCGAGCGAGCCCAGGAAGGTCTGGAGGTGCTTGCCTTCGGCCCCGAGGGGCTTGGTCGGTCCCCGGACGTGCACGCCCCGCAGCCGCAGGTGCACGCGCGGGTTCCCCTGCCCGAACGGCGCGAGGCGATCCAGCGACGCCACCGCCTCCGGCGAGAGCTCGTCCACCGTTGCGTCCACGTCGTACTCGATCCGCCGCACCATCTGGTCGGCGGGCAGGCGTGCGTGGACGTACTCGGTGAACGCCTCCAGGAACTCGGGGAGCGAGTCGGGGCGGAGCTTGAGCCCGGCGGCCATCGCGTGCCCGCCGCCGCTCACGAGCATCCCCCGGCACGCCTCCAGGGCCTCCGCCAGGTGAACGCCCGCGACGGAGCGCCCCGACCCCGACCACAGATCACCGGCACGACCCAGGAGGATCACGGGGCGGTGGTGCATCGAGACGAGCCGGGCGCAGGCGATGCCGACCACGCCGGTGTGCCATCGCGCGTCCGCGAGCACGACCGCGCGCCGACCGGGCCCGGTCATCCCCCGCTCGTGCGCCGACGCCACCGCCTGCTCCACGACCTCCCGCTCCGTCCGCTGACGCTCCTCGTTGGTGCGGGCCAGTCCCCGGGCGATCTCGAGCCCCCGCTCGGGCGAGGCGGTGGTGAGCAGTTCGAGCGCGGCTCCGGCGTGCCCCAGGCGCCCGCACGCGTTCAGCCGCGGGCCCAGCTTGAACCCCACGTCGTCGGCCTGCACCCGGTCCCCCGCCAGGCCCGAGGACTCCACCAGCGCCCGCAGCCCGTGGATCGGCGAGCCCCGGATCCGCCCCAGACCGAACCTGGCGATCACCCGGTGCTCGCCCGTCAGCGGCACCACGTCGGCGACGATCCCAAGGGCGGCGAGGGCGAGCAGCTCCAGCAGCAACTCGCGCAGCGCCCGCGGGAGCCGCTCCGCGCCGCTGGCCATGGTGCACAGCCGCCACGCCAGCTTGTACGCCACCGCCGCCCCGCACAGGTGCGGGTACGGGTACTCGCGCCCGGGCAGGGCCGGGTGGACGTGGGCGTAGGCCTCGGGCAGGTCGCCCTCGGGCGGCGCGTGGTGGTCGGTGATGATCAGGTCAACGCCCGCGGCGCGGGCCACCCGCGCCGGCTCGCGCGCCGAGATGCCGCAATCGACGGTCACGATGACGCGCGCGCCCTCGCGGGCCAGGTCGGCGATCGCCTGGGCGCTGAGCCCGTACCCCTCGTCGACGCGGTGGGGGATGTAGCACCCCAGGGACGCCCCGGGCGCGATCGCCCGGATCGTGTGATAGAGGATCGCGCTCGCCGACACCCCGTCCACGTCGTAGTCGCCGTAGATGACGATGCGTTCGCCCCCCCGGGCCGCGGCCAGGAGGCGCTCGGCGGCCCGGTCCGTCCCCGGCAGGAGCGACGGGTCGTGCAGGTGCTTGAGGCTCGGCTCGAGGAACAGGGCCGCGTCGGGCCCGGACAGCCCGCGCGACTCCATCACCCGCGCCGGCAGCGGGGCCGACGGCTCCGACCGCGCCACCGCCCGGCAGCGCCACGCCCCGAGAATCCCGGGGCGCGCATCGCCGCTGATCGCCGACGCGGTCTGGATCGGGCTCGCCTCCGGCATCGTCCTAACGTCCCCTGTCAGTCCGCCGGGTGTCGACGGAGGGCCACGTGGTCAAGCTCAACAAGATATACACGCGGACCGGTGACGACGGGACCACCGGGCTCGCCTCGGGCACGCGGGTCCGGAAGGACGACCCCCGCGTCGAGGCCTACGGCACCGTCGACGAGGCCAACGCCTTCGTCGGGCTGGCGATCGTGCGGTGCGTGGGGCCCGGCGAGATCCGCGACGTCCTCACCGCCGCCCAGCACGACCTGTTCGACCTGGGCGCCGACCTGGCGACGCCCGGCACGCCCGACGAGAAGCCGGGATCCCGCCTGCGCATCCTCCCCGCCCAGACCGAGCGCCTGGAGCGCCACATCGACGCCTTCAACGCGCGCCTGAGCCCGCTCGCGAGTTTCGTGCTCCCGGGCGGGACGGCCCTGTCGGCGGCCCTGCACGCGGCCCGCACGGTCGTCCGCCGGGCCGAGCGCCTCGCGGTGGCCCTCGCCGCCGCGGACCCCACGATCAACCCCGAGGCGGTGAAGTACCTCAACCGCCTGAGCGACCTCCTGTTCGTGCTGGCGCGGGTCGCCAACGCCGACGGGCGCTCGGACGTCCTCTGGGTGCCCGGCGCCAACCGCAAGGGGTAGCCGTTCGCGATGAAGACCCTGTCGTCCAGCCCCTTCACCAGCGAGTTCAGCGCGGAGTTCGAGGCCGAGCGGCAGGCGTGGCTGCGGCGGCGATTCCTGTGGTACGTCGGGTTCGTGCTCGTGACCAACGCCGTCGCCGCCGCGTGGGCGATCTTCGCCTGGTCGCGCGGCGGCATGCAGTCGGCGACCACTCCCGCCACCGCGATCAAGGCGCTCATGCTCGGGCTCGTCGGCGCCGCGGTCACGCTCGGGCTCTACGGCGCGGGCTTCTACTACGTCTGGCACCGCCGCAACGGGCCCGCGTGGCCCCCCACGCGGATCGCCTTCTGGCTCATTGTGCTGACGGGCCTCTTCTCCCTGCTCACGACGCCGATGATCACCAACGAGCTTGTGAGCCAACCCCGCCGATCCGCGGCGGCGGCTCCCATCGTCATTGACCCAACGCCGATCGGTGGCGCCGCCGACCGCGCGGAGGTCGGTGTCGCGCTCGCCGGCGCTGTCCAGCCCGCCGCCAGCGAGCACCCCGACGGCCGGCCGAGCGGCGACAAGCGCAAGTCCGCCAACCAAACCGCCGTGGCAGGGTTCGCCGCGGTCTGGGGCATCTTCATCACCCACGTCCTGGCCTGCCTCTTCCTCCCCTGGACGCCCCGGGAGAGCTTCCGCCCGCTCATGCCGCTGATCGCGGCGACCGCGCTCGTCATGATCGCGTTCAGCGTCAGGGCGGCGGTCGCCGGCGCCGGCAGCGGGGCCCTCGTCGCCATCGCCGCGGGAGTCGTCGCCTCATCCATGGTCATCGGTCTTCCCGGCGCCGGCGTGTGCTGGTGGCGCCACGCCCGCTTCCACCGCCGCTTCACCTTCGACGTCATGCGCGGGCGCTACGTCGAGCTCCGCCAGGAGCTCACCAACGCTCGACAGATCCACGAGAGCCTCTTCCCCGCCCCCTTCCACCGCGACGGCCTGCGCTTCCGCTACCTCTACGAGCCCATGCGACAGATCGGCGGCGACTACCTCTACATCCGCTTCGACGACGCCAGGGCCGGTCCCCGCCCCTGCAACCTCGTCCTCACCGACGTCACCGGGCACGGCATCCCCGCCGCTCTCACCGTCAACCGCCTCCACGGCGAGCTCGAACGCATCTTCGCCGAGAACCCGGGCTGCCCGCCCGGCAAGGTGCTCGCCCTCCTCAATCGCTACGTCCACCTCACCCTCGCCAACCACTCCGTCTACGCCACCGCCCTGTGCCTCCGCTTCGACCCCGCCAGGGACACCCTCGAGTACGCCAGCGGAGGGCACCCGCCCGCCTTCCTCCGCGGGGCCGACGGCTCCATCGATCGCCTGGACTGCACCACCCTGGTCCTGGGCGCCGAGGTGGGCGCCGACTTCGAGCCCGACACCCGCGCCCTCCGCTTCATGCCCGGCGACACCCTCATCGCCTACACCGACGGCGCCCTCGAGGCCCGCGACGCCGCAGGCCGCTACTTCGGCATCGTCGGCCTCGAACGCCTGCTCGCCGCCTCCACCCCGGACGCCGAGCACGGCTGGCCCAGGGCCGTCCTCCGCGCCGTCGACGCGCACCGCTACGGCCCCATCGCCGACGACACCCTCGTCGTCGAGATCACCCGCGACCTGCCCGCCCCCTCCTCGTCAGGGGAGGGCAGGGGAGGGGTCGGCGTCTGATCGCCCCCGCGCCGCCGCGGAACGAACACCGCCCCGCCCTCAGGATGACGGGGGCGCCGAGCGCCCGCTCCGGTACACTGGGCGCCATGAACACCACGACCGCCCTCGCGATCCTGGCCGCGGGTCTCTGCCTCGCGGCCTCCTCGGCCCCGGCCCAGGACGACGCCCCGCTCCGCGGCCCCGACCTCCCCGACGCCGTCATGCGCACCATCGTCCGGCACGACGCCATGGGGCGGTTCGTCCGCGTCGAGGGCAGGCCCGAGGAAGCCGCTCTGGGGCAGCTCAACCTCGACCCGATGCGCCGCAACCATGCCCGCGAGGCGATCCTCGACCGCGCCGCCGCGATCAACCGCCACCTGGTCGAGAACATCGACCTGGTCAGGGATTCCACGGACGCGATCCTGGCCCGCAACAACGCCAAGGCCCAGGAGGTCGCCCGCAAGCTGCACGACCTCTTCGACCCCAGGCACGAGCGGAGCCCGCTCCTGGCCCCCCTCGCCGAGGCGCTGACCGAGGAGGAGCACCGCCAGCTCACGCGCATGGTGGACGAGTACTGGTCGGCGTGGATCGAGTCGGAGCAGCGGACCGGCCGCCAGCGCGACGTCGCCACCGTCCAGGAGCGCCTCGTCGCCACGCTCTTCCAGGAGGACGTGCAGCGGGCCTACGAACGGACGCTCCGACCGATCCGCGATCGCCTGGAGCGGGTCTACGCCGCCGTCGAGCCCACGCCCGAGCAGCGGGCCCAGATCCGCGACGCCATGCTCGATTACGTCAAGGAGTCGGCCCTGCGCCCCACGCCCGAGCAGCGCCAGGCCCTCGCGCGGCGGATCTACGAAGCCCTGGACGAGGACCGCCGCGTGCGCCTGCTCGCCGCGGCCCTCTTCCAGTCCTAGTGGTGCGAGTCGGAAGAACGTGTACCAAGGCGCCGGCGCCCGCCGCGGGTGCCACGGGCGATCCGCCCGGCGGTCGCCCGTGCCGGCCTCCGGACGGGCGTCGAACAGCCGCACGGGTCACGGGCGAAGCGCCCGATGACCCGTGGCACCCGGAGCGCTCCCGTCCACGGACTTCCGACTCGCGCCACTAGTCCTTGACGCCCTCGACGCGGTGCAGTTCCGTGTATTTGCGGGCCGCGCGGGCCAGGTCGACCCCGTTGATGTTCGCCAGCGTGCACAGCCACGCCAGCACGTCGGCGAACTCCTCCGCCAGGTTGGAACGCTGCTCGGACGTGGGCGTCTTACCGGGTGCGTTCTCGTGGAGGGCGGTCGCCAGCTCGCCCACCTCCTCCACGAACCACATGAACGTGCCGGGCGTGCCCCGGGCCGAGTCCGTCGGGTAGTATCGATCCCGGATCAGCGACTGGAAGGCGGAGATCGTCAGCGTCTCGTCGGGCGCGGGGGTGTGGCTGGGCATGCGACGGATGCTATCACTCGACGGGCCCGCGTCGGTCGCCAGGCCGCTGGCGGTCCTCGCGTTCGCCCTGCTCGCGGCCACGCTCGGCGGTTGCCGGGCCTTCCAGGACCACCGCCTGGCCCTCGACCGCCTGCACCAGGCCGGGCTCCTCGACCAGGCCGACCGCGTCCTGGCCGACCCCAACGTCCAACGCCTCTACCGCCCGCGCAGCCTCACCCTGCTCGAACTGGAGCGGGGCGGCGCGGCCCTGGCCTCGGGACGGCCCCTCGACGCCCTCCGCCACCTCGAAGAGGCCGAGCGGCGCATCGACCTGGTGCGCGAGACCTCCGCCGCCGACGCCGTCGCGCAGTGGCTCCGATCCGACGCCGCCACCACCTACCTCGCCAGCCCCTACGAGGACCTCTACGTCAACGTTCTCAAGATGCTGGCCCACTACAGCCTGGGCACGATCGACGGCGGGGTGACCGTCGAGGCCCGCCGAATGGCCCGCAAGACCGACCTCCTCCGCGACCGCTACCTCGCCCTCTCGCGCGAGCTCGACCGCCGCGGCGGCGAGACCCTCGCCTCGGCCCGGGCCCATGCCCCCCGCCTCGACAACCCCGCCGGCGAGTTCGTCGAGAGCCCCCTGGGCGTCTACCTCTCCGCCCTCGCCTTCATGCAGACCGGCGAGACCGAGTTCCAGCGCGTCGCGGGGCGACGCCTCGAGCAGGCCCTCACCCTTCAGCGCGGCCTCGTGGGCGACGTCGCCCCCGCCCGCTTCGCCGGGCTGGGCGAACTCCCCAGGGGGCGGTACAACGTGCTCGTGGTCGCGCTCTCGGGGCGGGCCCCCACGCGCGACGTCGAGCGCGTCGGCCCCATCCCCATCCTCTCCCTGCCGGTGTACCTCGAGCTCCCCCGCCTCGTGCCCCACCCCAGCCAGGTGGCGTCGGTCCGCGTGCTGGCCCCGGGCGACCCCCGGGCGCTGCAACTGGACCTGGTCGAGGACCTGGCATCGGTCGCGGAGGAGAACCACCGCCGACAGTTGCCTCAGATCTACTCGCGGGCCGTGCTCCGCTCCATGCTCAAGGCCGGCGCCACGGTCGTCGCCACCGAGGCCGTCGCCCAGCAGCAGCGCCGCGAGAACCGCGACCTGGTGCGCGTGCTGGGCGGCATCGCCGGGCTGGGCCTCCTCATGGCCACCGAAGCGGCGGACCTGCGCTGCTGGTCCATGCTCCCGGCCCAGGCCCGCGTCGGGCTCCTCTCCCTCCCGGAGGGGCGGCACCGGATCGCGGTCGAGTTCCTGGGCGGGGGAGGTACCATCCAGCGCGTCGAGTGCGAGGTCGACGCGGCTCCAATGGGCCTGCGGGCCGTCGTCGTCCACGGTGGGAGGTGAGCGTGCACGTAAGAATCCTGCTGGCCTCCGCCCTCGTGCTCGCCCCGCTCGTCGCCGGCTGCGCGAGCGAGCGCCGCGAATCCGTCGCCACGCCCGACGCGCGACCCATCCCCATGGTGGGGTTGGGGGTCGGGCCCAGCCCCGGCGCCGCCAGCGTCGACGCCCGACGGGTCCTGGCCGGGCAACTGGCCTCGCTGGTGGGGCACGCGCCCCCCGAGTTCTGGAGCTACATCGGCGTGATGCGCCGCGAGGGGTACCCCACGGCGGTGTCGTGGGATCTGCTCAACCTCGACCGCTTCGACGCCGCCGCCGACGAGATCGGCGTCGTGGTGCGCGCGCGGCCGTCGATCGACGCCCGACACCGGGCCGAGGCGTCCATCGACCCGGATCGGCTCCTGGCCGCCTACGCCGCGGAGATCGACCGCGCCGACCAGGCCATCGCCCGCCTCTCCGCCGAGCGACCCGTCTGGGGCGACGAGGCGTGGGCGGGGGTGGAGCGCCTGATCGCCGACATCCGCACGGGGCGCGACTACCTCGTCTCGGCACGAGAGCGTGTTCGGGCCCGGTTCAGCACCCCCTGACCCCCGGGCGGGAACCGGCCTACGAACAGCGCGTAGAAACGAGCGCTCGGGCGGCGCTGGCCGCGCCGGGCATCCCCACGGGAGACGACCATGACCCGCACGACCCGACTGACCCTCGCCGCGGGCCTCGCCGCGGCCGCCGCCCTCGCAGGGTGCACCAACCCCAACTGGAACGTCAGCCGAACCGACCCGGAGACCACCATCGACGTCGGCTACCGCTTCGACGACGACGACGCCCGCCGGATCTACCGCGGCATGGTCAACGACTGCCTGTCCAAGCCCTGGATCGACGCCTTCGTGCGCGAGAACGGCGGGCGACGCCCGATCGTCATCGTCGGCACCGTGCGCAACGGCACGGGCGACTACATCGAAACCAAGCTCATCACCAAGCGCGTCGAGGAGGAGCTGATCAACTCCCAGCGCGTGCGCCTGGTCGCCGACCGCGACCAGCGGGGCGAGGTCCGCGACGAACGCCTCCAGCAGAAGGACTGGTCGGACCCCGCCACCGTCAAGCGGATGGGCAAGGAGCTGGGCGCCGATTTCATGATGATCGGACAGATCAACGACAGCGTGGAGCGCAGCCGCGACCAGCGGACGGTGGTGAACTACTACCAGGCCAACCTCGAGCTGGTGAACATCGAGACCGGCGAGAAGGTGTGGATCCAGACCGAGGAGATCAAGAAGGTGGCCCGGCGCTGACCGCGTTCGGGGGGCGTAGGGGGCGGCGGTCGTGCGGGGATGGCGCTCGCCGGAAGGCCTCGGGTTGCCCCGGGCCGGGGTCCGGCTAGTATTCGGGCCCCACCCGGAGCGGAGTCTTGACCCCCGGGCATGGGCGACCCACAGGCCGTTTTACGGGACACGCGACGGATGCCCACGATCAACCAGTTGGTTCGGAACCCCCGCAAGCCCTTCGGGCGCAAGTCCAAGGTGCGTGACTTGGCGCTGTGCCCCCAGAAGCGTGGGGTGTGCACGATCGTGCGCACGATGACGCCCAAGAAGCCCAACTCGGCGCTCCGGAAGATCGCCCGCGTGCGTCTGTCGAACGGGCGCGAGGTGACGGCGTACATCGGGGGCGAGGGGCACAACCTCCAGGAGCACTCGATCGTCCTGGTCCGGGGGGGGCGCGTCCGGGACCTGCCGGGCGTCCGCTACCACATCGTCCGCGGCACGCTCGACTGCCTGGGCGTCGAGGGGCGGAAGAACGGGCGGAGCAAGTACGGCGCCAAGAAGGCCAAGGGCGGCGCGGCCAAGAAGTAAACCACGCCCCCCGGGCGGTTTCGGAGAAGGTCCAGCGACATGGGCGGACGAATCACGGCGGCCGATAAGCAGCTTCAGCCCGATCCCCGCTTCGGGGACCTGGTGCTCTCCCGGTTCATCAACTGCGTGATGCAGGACGGCAAGAAGGCGACGGCCCAGCGCGTCGTCTACGACGCCTTCGAGGTGATCGAGGAGAAGCTCCAGAAGGAGACCGCTCCCGACAAGCCCGCCAACGCCCTGGAGATCTTCCAGAAGGCCATCGACAACGTCAAGCCGTTCGTCGAGGTCCGCTCCAAGCGGATCGGCGGCGCCAACTACCAGGTGCCCATGCAGGTGAACAAGACCCGCCAGATCTCGCTGGCGTTCCGCTGGATCCTGGAGGCGGTGCGGGGCGAGCGCGGTCGGCCCATGTTCAGCCGACTCGCCGACGAGCTCTACTCCGCCGCCAAGGGCGAGGGCAAGGCCATGCAGACGCGGGAGCAGACGCACCGCATGGCCGAGGCCAACCGCGCCTTTGCCCACTACGCCAACTGACGTCCGCGATCGTTCGAGCCGAGAATCGATCGTCCCAATACGGGCCCGGCGCCGACGCGTCGGGCCCGTTTTTCACGCGAGTTCGGGGGCTGCGCGCCGGCGGCTCAAGCCCGGGCGGCGTCTGCCGATGAACCCCCCGCGTGCCGCACGAGCGTGATCCAAAGACGCCCCGCCCCCGACCCGGCGACCGTGCCGACACACCGACGGGTGCCGAGAACCTCCCGGGACGCCGCCGCTGGCTGGCGTCGTGGGACCTGACCACGGCGGACTACCGGGTCCGCATGCCGGGGCTCCCGCGCGAGCTGGAGGGCATGCGGGTCGTGCAGATCTCGGACCCGCACCTGGGCCGGCTGGTGCCCGCGTCGTTCCTGGCCGCCGCCGTCGAGCACGCGCGGCGGCTTGAGCCCGACCTGGTGGCCCTGACGGGCGACTACGTGGACGCGGGGACCGATTTCATCGCGGAGGCGGCGCGTCTGCTGGCGCCGCTGCGGCGCGGCGCGGTGCCCGTGGTCGCGGTGCTGGGCAACCACGACTGGTACGCGTGCGGCTCGACGGTGCGCCGGGCGCTGGAGGACGTGGGGATCCCGGTGATCGACAACCGGCGGCTGTTCCTGGACGGGCGGACGCGGTGCCTGGACGCCTCGCCGCGCTCGCGCAGCGCCCTGTGCCTGGCGGGGCTGGGCGACCTCGGGGAGGACCGCATCGACCCGGCGGTGGCCCTTGCCGACCTGCCCGAGGCGATGCCGCGCCTGGTGCTGGCCCACAACCCCGACTCGGCGGAGCGCCCGGAGGTGCGGCAGGGCCCGCGCATCGACCTCTTGCTCTCGGGGCACACGCACGGCGGGCAGGTGCGTCTGCCGATCGTCGGCACGCCCGTGACCATGAGCCGGCACGGGTCCAAGTACGCCGGGGGGTTCGTGCGGGGACCGGCGTGCCCCGTGATCGTCTCGCGCGGCGTGGGGATGACCGTGGTGCCGGTGCGTTGGGGCGTGCCGCCCGAGGTCGTGCGCATCACGCTGAACGCGGCGTGAGAGGCGGCGGTGGTCCGAGGACCGTCCGCCCGCGGGCGATCCGCGCTCCGGAACCCCGCACCGCCGGGTGCCGAACGCGGCGAGTACGAGCCCTGGGCGCGAGCACGGGGTGGACAGGGTCGGGCGCACCCCACGCGCGGGCCCCTTGCGACATCGTGGATGGGCCCTCGCGAAGGCCCGGCCTGCGCGAATGGGCGCGGCGGTCCATGCCCGGCTCCCGGGTCACCGCTCACAAGGGGCACGAGCATGGACCGGACGAATCGGGGTCGGGCGGCGACGGGTGATCGAGCGCGTGTTCGCCCGCCCCGGGCGCCGCCACGCCGCCGGCCGCGTCCCGGCCCGGATCCGCGGCCTCCGGCGCGTCCGGCTGCGGATGCGGGCGGTCATCGTCCCCGACTTGGCCCGGACCGCCCGTCGCCCGCCGGGGCCGCTCACCGCCAAGGGCATTCGCGCCCGGGGCTCGTGGGGGGGTGGGGCGGTGGGGGGCCGAGGGGTGCAACCGTTCCGGGGGAGTTCGGATAGGCTATGACGGGGTAAGGAGCCGCTCATGCGTCGGCGCGGGTTCACGCTGATCGAGTTGCTGGTGGTGATCACGATCATCTCGCTGTTGATCAGCATCCTGCTGCCGTCGCTGGGCAAGGCGCGGGAGGCGGCGCGGCAGCTCAAGGACTCGACCCACCTGCGGACGCTGGTGCAGGGCATGGTGATCTGGGCGGGGGCCAGCCAGGACGAGTACCCGCGGCCGAGCAAGCTCGACCCGGCGGACCTGACCACGGACGAGGGCGGGCTGCCCGCGCTGGTCAAGGACAACACGGGCAACATCCTGTCGGTGATGATCTTCAACGGGTTCCTCTTCCCGCAGCAGGCGGTGTGCCCTGCGGAGATCAACCCGCAGGTGACGATCGACCGGGAGTACGAGTACGCGGCCCCCCGGGCCGCCTCCAACCCCGAGCAGGCGACGTGGGACCCGGGCTTCGCGGGCGTGCCGGGCGAGTTCGCGCCCGCGTACCCCACGGGGCTGGGCATCTCGCCCCTGGGCGGGCGCGGTCGGCGGACGTACCAGGGGAACAACTCCTACGCCAACCTGATGCCCTTCGGCGGCAGGCTCGGGGCGTGGCAGAGCACGTTCAACTCGTCGCAGGCGGTGTGGGCCAACCGCGGGCCCAACTACGTCGGGCAGCCGGGCGCCTGGCAACTGGCCCCGGGGCCGGGCGGGCTCGACAGCAACCGCCTGCGGATCTACGGGCTGGTGAACCGCTGGGAGGGCAACGTGGCCTACAACGACGGGCGCGTGGTCTTCGAGACCCAGCCCGATCCCCGGGCGCTCATCAAGACCTACGGCGTCGCGGTCTCCGGCGGCCGGACCCACGGCGACAACATGTTCGTCAACGAGGACGACTCGACGGGCGTGCCGCTCCGACCCGACAACGCGCCCAGCATCGGGGCCAACGTCCTGATGAAGCCCTACGGCGGGGTCTTCGCGGGCGCGGGCGGCGTGATCGTCGTCACCGTCTGGGACGATTGACGTCCCGGCGGTGCGAGTCGGAAGAACGTGCACCAAGGCGCCGCGGGTGCCACGGGCGAGCCGCCTTGCGGCTCGCCCGTGCCGCCTTGCTCCCGACACCCGACCCGCACGGGTCATCGGGCGAAGCGCCCGATGACCCGTGGCACCCGGAGCGCTCCGTCCACGGACTGCCGACACACGTCACTCGTGGCGCGAGTCGGAAGAACGCGCACCAAGGCGCCGGCGGACGCCGCGGGTGCCACGGGCGATCCGCCTTGCGGTCGCCCGTGCCGGCGTCAGGACGGGCCTCGAACAGCCGCACGGGTCATCGGGCGAAGCGCCCGATGACCCGTGACACCCGGCCCGCACGGGTCACGGGCGGAGCGCCCGATGACCCGTGGCACCCGGAGCGCTCCCTCCACGGACGTCCGACCCGCGCCCCTAGAGCTGCTCTTCCTTCAGCCCCTGGGGCTTCTCGAACCAGAAGGAGCCGATGCCCAGGCAGTCCATCCTCGTGCGCCCGAAGCAGCCGATGGCCTGCGCCGGCGTGTGCACGATGGGCTCGTTCTCGTTGAAGCTGGTGTTGAGCAGCACGGGCACGCCCGTCCTCCTCTCGAAGGCGTCGATGAGGTCGTAGTAGAGGGCGTTCTGTTCGCGGCTGACGGTCTGGACGCGCCCGGTGTTGTCGTCGTGGTTGGTGGCGCTGAGGCGCTGGCGCCACTCCGGGCGGGTCTTGTAGACGATGTTCATGAAGGGAACCTCGTGCGACCCCTCGTAGCAGTCGCTGAGGCGCTCGAGCTTGATCGCGGGGGCGAAGGGGCGGAACGTCTCGCGGTTCTTGACGCGGGCGTTGAGGATCGCCTTCATGTCGGGCCAGCCCGGGTGGCAGAGGATGGAACGGTTGCCCAGGGCCCGCGGGCCCCATTCCTCGCGCCCCTGGAACCAGCCGATGACTTTGCCCTGCGAAAGGGCGGCGGAGGCGGTCTCGAGAAGTGCGGCGCGGTCGAGCTTGCGGCAGGGGAGCCCGCTGGCCCTGGCGTCCTGTTCGATCTGCTCGTCCGTCCAACCCGTGCCGAGGTACGCGTGGTTCATCTTGCCCGAGCGCGGCACGCCCAGGATGGCGTGCAGGGCGTAGAGCGCGGCCCCGGAGGCGGTGCCGTCGTCGCCCGCGGCGGGATGGACGTAGACGCGGTCGAGGTGGTGCTCCATCATGAGGCGCCCGTTGCCCACGCCGTTGAGGGCGCAGCCCCCGGCCATGACGGCGTCGCGCAGCCCCGTGCGCCTCGTGGCGTCGTCGACGTAGGCCATGTAGACCTCCTCGAAGCAGCGCTGGAGCGAGGCGGCCATGTCCTTGTGCTTCTGCTCGTAGGGGGCCTTGCGTTCGCGGGGCTCGCCGAGGAGGTCGCGCAGGCGCTCGGACCACATGGGCTTGACGGTGATCTCGCCCTCCTCGGTCTGGGTGTGGGTGTGGACGGTGTAGTGGTGGTTGTAGTAGGGGAGGGCCAGGCGCATGCCCGCGCCGGGGGCGTAGCGCACCAGCCGGCGCATGGGTTCGAGGAACGTGGGCTGTCCGTAGGCGGCCATGCCCATGACCTTGTATTCCTCGCCGTACTTGTTGAACCCCAGGAAGTTGGTGACGGCGGTGTAGAAGACGCCGAAGGAGTGGGGCCAGTAGTTCTTGGCGAGCACGTTGATGGTGCTCCCCTCGCAGCGGGCGATGAGCCCGGAGCAGAAGTCTCCCACGCCGTCGGTCGTGACGGCGACGGCCCGCTCGAAGTCGGAGCAGAAGAAGGAGGAGGCGGCGTGCGCGACGTGGTGCTCGACGCGGTGGAAGTCGGCCTTGATCCGCTCGGGCGCCACGCCCGTCGCCTCCGCCACCAGTTCGTGGGCCCCCGCCAGCTTCTTGTGCACGCCGAAGGACCACTGCGCCAGCCCCATCCCCGAGCGCGGGTGCCGGAGCATGAACATGGCCTTGCGGGCCACGTTGGCCTTGCTGTCGCGCGCGATGGCGATGTCGGTCAGGTCGGTGACGCTCGCGCCCGCGATCCTGAGCACCTCGGCGATCGCCTGGGTGGGGAATCCCGCGCAGTGCTTCTTGCGGTTGATCCGCTCCTCGCAGATGGCGGCCAGGATCCCCTTCTCGGAGACCAGGACCGCCGCGGCGTCGGGGTGGGCCGAGTTGATTCCGAGGACCAGTCGCGACATCGTCGATTCCTGCGCGGGGGCTTGTCGGTCGCTGCCGATGCCGGCATGCGTCGGATAACCCATGGGTTCCGGTGGAAGGCCTGTTATCGACCCGTTCGGGTGCGGACTTCAGCCGGAGGGGTCCAAGCGTAGCGGCGGCGCGAGGCAAGGCCGAATGCCCCCGTGGGCGCGCACGCGGCGGGCGATCGGCCGATCCGACAACGTCGCGGCGGGCGGATCGCGGCGGTTGGCGCTTGACATGCCCCGGGTCGGCGTGGGATGATGGGGGTGACCGCCGCGCAATCCGTGGGGGATTGCCCGCGCGCGGACGGAGGGTCCCATGCTCTTGATCCGAACTGCATTGTCCTTGGCGTGCGCGATCGGTCTGTCGGCGTCGGCGCTGGCCCAGCCGGGGTCGACGACGCTGAGGTTCAGCCCCGCGACCTCGACGGCTTCCAGCAGCATCCGGGTGACGGTCGGAGCGACGGTCGTGAATGTGCCGCTGCCGCCGCTGGCGTCGGCGACGCTGAAGCGCGACCAGGTGCGGACGGCGCTGGCGGCGGCCGGGCACCAGGTCGTGAACGCGCTCCCCGGGGGCGACTCGCTGACGGTGCTCAACACCGCGCCGGGGTCGGTGGTGGTCGAGACGATCAACAGCGGCGAGCGGGTGGACCAGGTCAAGGGGCCGGCGGCGCCGGCGGGTCGGGTGGGGTTCCGCCCCGTCCTCTTCGACCCGTTCGACGCCCAGGCCCAGCCGGCGGTCTTCACCGCGGGCATCGTCACCGACGTCGGCGAGCTCACCGCCACGGTCTCGGCCCAGGAGCTCAACTTCCAGACGTCGGGCCCGATCATCTGCCAGGCGCTCTTCCAGCGCTTGGCGCCCCAGGCGCCCCAGTACGGGGCGGTGATCGACTATGCCGGCGATCGGCTCGAGATCTACTTCGACCCGGCGTACAGCGTGACGTCCGGCGGCGTGAACTTCGGCACGACGTCGCGCACGCCCGGCTGCTCGGGGCGGCTCGACGGGCGGGGGAGCGAACACCGGAACGTCATCCTCCGCAGCGGCGCATCGCGCTCGCCCGTGATCGAGACCGAGATCCTCGAACTGAGGCTGGTATCTTCGACGCCGACGATCACCATTCCCATCCCGCCGCTGCTCCCCCCGCCCCTGGTGAGCCAGGCCGTCCTCGCCGGGATCAACGAGGCCGGCGTGCCGGTCCTGCCCGGTCCCACGCCCCACGAGGTGCGGGTCTTCGGGTTCGACGCGTCGGGCTCGGCGCGGGTCGAGACGGGCGGGACGGGCCAGGACAACGCCGCGGCCCGAGGGGCCGGGGCCGGCACCGGGACCGCCGGGTTCACCGGCCACTTCGATCCCTTCGACCACTCGGGCCAGCCCGCGATCTTCACCGCGGGGATCGTCACCGACGTGGGCGAGCTGACCGCGCGGATCTCGTCGGCGGAACTCAACTTCCAGACCGATGGCCCGATCATCTGCCAGGCGCTCTTCCAGCGGCTGGCCCCGCGGGCGCCCCAGTACGGCTCGCAAATCCTGTACGCGGGCGACCGCCTGGAGATCTATTTCGACCCCGCGTACACCGTCACGACCGGCGGCGTGGTCTTCGGAACCACCTCGCGCTCCCCCGGGTGCTTCGGCGAGCTCTTCTTCCAGCGGTTCTGCCGCGCCGACCTCAACCGCGACGGCGTGGTCGACTTCAACGACCTGCTCGAATATCTGAACCTCTACAACGCGGGCGACCCCCGCGCCGACCGCAACGCCGACGGCGTGGTCGACTTCAACGACCTGCTCGAGTACCTCAATCTCTACAACGAGGTCTGCCCGTAGGGGGCGGTTCCGCCGACGCCGCGCCGCCGTCCGCCCCCGGCCGCGGGGTACACTTCTCCCGTCCGCCGGTCCGGGCGCCCGGCGCAGGGAGAACGGCGCATGCCGCGGATCTGCCTGAACATGATCGTCAAGAACGAGTCGGCGAACCTGGAGCGCTGCCTCTCGGCCCTGGCGCCCCACATCGACTGCTACGTCATCTGCGACACGGGATCGACGGATAAGACCGTGGAGTTGATCGAGCGGTTCTTCGGCGAGCGCGGGATCCCCGGGCGCGTGCCCCGCACGACGTTCCGGAACTTCGAGCAGGCCCGCAACGAGGCCCTCGAAGCGGCGCGGAGCAGCGACCTGGAGTTTGACTACCTCCTCCTCTGCGACGCCGACATGGAGCTCAAGGTCGATCGCCCGGGCTTCCGCGACGGCCTCAAGGAGCCGGTGTACTCGCTGGTGCAGCGGCACGCCGGCGGCGGGCTGGAGTACAGCAACATCCGTCTGGTGCGGCGCGACGCCGAGGCCCGCTACCGGGGCGTGACGCACGAGTACCTCGACGTGGGGCGTTTCGCGCGCCCGGTGCTCGAGGGCGTGTGGTACCTCGACCACGCCTCGGGCGCCAACCGCGTGACCAAGTACGAGCGCGACGTCGCGCTCCTCACCGAGGCCCTCCGCGTGGATCCCGCCGACGCACGCTCGGTCTTCTACCTCGCCAACTCCTACTTCGACATGGGCGACTCGGCCGGCGCCATCCCCGTCTACGAACGCCGCATCGACCTGGGTGGATGGTCCGAAGAGCAGTTCTACTCGTCGTACCGCATCGGGCTGTGCCACGGGCGCCTGGGGCACGACGCCGAGATGATCCGCCGGATGCTCGAGACCTTCGAGAAGTTCCCGCACCGGGCCGAGCCCCTGCACGCGCTGGCCCTGCACTTCCAGCGCCAGGGGCAGCACCGCCTGGCGTACCACTTCGCGGAGATCGGGTCGCGCATTCTCCAGCCCAACGGCGCGCTCTTCGTCGAGCCCGAGGTCTACACCTGGCGCCTGGTGGACATCATGAGCGTCTCACTCTACTGGCTCAAGCGCCCCGTCGAGGGGGCGGAGCTGAGCAAGCGCCTGCTCGAGGTCGTGCCCGCCGACCAGCGCCCGCGGGTCTTCAAGAACCTCCAGTTCTGCGAGCAGGCGCTGGCTCGGCCCCAGCGGGCCTGATCAGCACCCGCGCAGGCGCCCCGGCCAGGCCTTGCTCACCTTCCACAGCGAGCCCGCCACCGCGTCCGGCTCGCCGAAGAGCTCGTCGACCGCGCGGACCAGCCCGGGGAACTCGGCGCGGTAGTCGTGCCCGAGCATCACCCCGCCCCACCTGAGGCGGGACCACCACGCCCGGGCGTCGGTGAGGACGGCGGGGTAATGGTGCGTGGCGTCGATGAACACCAGGTCCACGCTCCCCTCGGCGAATCTCAGGGCGCTCAGCGCGCTGTCCCCCGAGACCGGGTCGATCGCGTCCCAGAGCCCCAGCCACTCCATGTTGGCCCGGAACGGCTCCAGCAGTTCCACGCCCGTGCCCGGCTCGCCAAGCTCGACGCACCCCTTCCAGTTGTCGATCGCCACCAGCCGAGTGCCGTTGAGGCGGCAGATCGGCGCCACGCGCGAAAGACTGCGGCCGAGGTAGACGCCGACCTCGACCACGGTTCCGCCCCGCACCCGCCGCGCCTCGGCCTGGTACGCGGCGGCCTCCTCGGGGGTGAACCACCCCTTGGGCCACTGGTCGTTCTCCATGGAGTCCGGGCGCGGGCCCCGCGACGTTGAGTTGACCTGCCCTGCCGCGGTCATTGCGATCCTCGTGGGGGCGCCCGCTTATCGGCGGCCCCCGGTGCGGCAGTGTATGGGGCGTACGCGGCCCCATCCGGGCCGGACCCGCGCGCTTTCTCCGCGCCCGAGCCCCATCCGGTGTTACAATGGTGCGACCGGGCCGCGCAGGCCCGGACGGAGGAGGGACCGTGGACGCGGTGTCAGGCGGCGCATGGGTGCTCGCGGCGACGTGCGGGGTCGCGCTGGCGCTGCAACCCGAGATGCGCTGGCACACCATCGACGCCGGCGGCGGCACCGCCGCCGGATCCGGCGCCGTCCTGTTGTCCCTGACCATCGGGCAGCCCGACGTCGGCCGCGCCACCGGCGCCGGCGACATCGCCCTCGAAGGCGGGTTCTGGGCCGCCCGGGGCACGCCCTGCCCCGCCGACCTCAACCAGGACGGCATCGTCGACTTCAACGACCTCCTCGAGTTCCTCAACCTCTACAACGTCGGGTCGTTGCAGGCCGACTTCAACGGCGACGGCATCGTCGATTTCAACGACTTCCTCGAGTACCTCAACCTCTACAACGTGGGCTGCTGACGCCCGGCGGTCGTCGGCCGACGCCGTGGAGTCGCGCCCCAAGTCGCGCCGGTTCTACGATGGGCCTCCCACGGAGCCCGTCGCGATGTCGCACGCCGAGCCAGCGCCCCGCAGCCTCAACTTCATCGAGCACGTCATCGAGGGCGACAACGCCTCGGGGAAGTGGGGGGCGTGGACCCGTCAAGACGCGGCCAGCGGGCAGGACGCCTCGAACCCCGACGCCCACGCCGCGACCGAGGCCCGGATCGGGAAGCCCCGCGTCCACACGCGCTTCCCCCCCGAGCCCAACGGCTACCTCCACGTCGGGCACGCCAAGAGCATCTGCCTCAACTTCGGGCTGGCCCGGGCCTACGGCGGCAAGTTCAACCTGCGCTTCGACGACACCAACCCCGCCAAGGAGGAACGCGAGTACATCCAGGCCATCCTCCGCGACGTCCTTTGGCTCGGGGCCGACTGGTCCGGGCCCTTCGGCGGCGGGCTCTATTACTCCAGCGACTACTTCGAGCGCATGTACGAGTGGACCCGCGAGCTGATCCGCAAGGGCAAGGCCTACGTCTGCGGGCTCACCGCCGACGAGGTCAGCCAGCGCCGCGGCAAGCCCGGCGTCCCCGCCACCAGCCCCTTCCGCGACCGCCCCGCCGAGGACAGCCTGCGGCTCCTCGAGGAGATGCGCGACGGCAAACACCCGGATGGGAGCATGACCGTCCGCGCCCGGATCGACCTGGGCAGCCCCAACTTCAATCTCCGCGACCCGGTGATGTACCGCATCCTCCACCAGGCGCATCCCCACGCAGGGGGCAAGTGGTGCATCTATCCCATGTACGATTGGGCCCACGGGCTTGAGGACTCGCTCGAAGAGATCACGCACTCCATCTGCACCCTCGAGTTCGAGGACCACCGCCCCCTCTACGACTGGTTCATCGACGCCATCAACGAGGCCCGCGGCGGGGCGAAGGGCTCGGGCCCCGGGGCCGGGCTTCACAGCCAGGGGAGCGCCAAGGGCGAGTTCGGGCCCGCCATCCACCACGCCCAGCAGATCGAGTTCGCCAAGCTCATCCCCACCTACACGGTCATGAGCAAGCGCAACCTGCTCAAGCTCGTGCAGGACGGCACGGTCAAGGGGTGGGACGATCCGCGCATGCCCACCATCGCGGGGATGCGCCGGCGCGGCTACCCCGCCGAGAGCCTCCGCGACTTCTGCCTCGGCGTGGGCGTGACCAAGGCCGACAGCCTGATCGACGTGGGGAGGCTGGAGAACGCGGTGCGGCACACGCTCAACAGGTCCGCCCCCCGGGTCATGGGCGTCCTCCGCCCGCTCAAGGTCGTCATCGACAACTGGTCCGAGGGCAAGACCGACGAGCTCGACTTTGTGATCAATCCCGAGGACCCGTCGGCCGGCAAGCGCAAGGTCCCGTTCGGGCGCGAGCTGTTCATCGAGCAGGACGACTTCATGGAGAACCCGCCCAGGAAGTTCTTCCGCCTGGCCCCCGGGCAGGAGGTCCGCCTCCGCTGGGCGTACATCATCAAGTGCGTGGGCGTGGAGAAGGACGCCGCCGGCAGCGTCGTCCTTGTGCGCTGCACCCACGACCCGGCGACCCGGGGCGGGGACATCCCGCTGGGGCCGGACGGCAAGCCCGTGCGCAAGGTGCAGGGGACGATCCACTGGGTGAGCGCCGCCCACGCCGCCCGGGCCCGTGTGCGCCTCTTCGACCGCCTCTTCACCGCCGAGGAGCCCGGCAAGCGCACGGGCAACGCCCTGGACGACCTGAACCCCCGCTCGCTCGAGGAGGTCGAGGCCCTGGTCGATCCCTGGCTTGTCAAGAACGCGAAGGTGCGCACGCGGACGCCGATGGAGACGGTGCACTGCTCGTCGGGGGCCGACTCGCCGGCGGCCAAGGGGCCGATCACGTGCCCGGAGCCGGACCGCGTGCAGTTCGAGCGCCTCGGGTACTTCTGCGTGGACCCGGACTCGGGCCCGGAGTTCGGCGGCACGGGCCAGGCGGGCATGCTGGTTCTGAACCGCACGGTGACGCTCAAGGACACGTGGGCCAGGGAATCGGGCAAGGCGTAGGGCGCAGCAATGGAGCGGGCATGTCACTGATCGTGACCGGCACCATCGGGATCGACTCGATCTACACGCCGCAGGGGCACGCCGAGGGCGTCCTGGGAGGGAGTTGCACGTACTTCGCGGCGGCGGCGTCGTTCTACGGCCCCGTGCGCCTGGTCGCGGCGGTGGGGGGGGACTGGCCGGACAGCCACCGGGCCGTGCTCGAACGCTTCGCGAACGTCGACCGCACGGGGCTCGAGGTCCGCCCGGCCTCCAAGACCTTCGCCTGGGGTGGGAAGTACCTGGGGGGCATGAACTCGCGCGAGACGCTGTACACGGAGCTGGGCGTGCTCGCCGAGCCGCCGCCCAAGGTGCCGGATCGGTTCAAGGACTCGCGCACGGTCTTCCTGGCCAACACGCACCCCGCGGTGCAGCTGGAGTTGCTCGAACAGTTCCCGGGGCGGACGCTGGCGGTCGCCGACACGATGGACCTGTGGATCAAGACCGCGCGCGAGCCGCTCGGGGCCCTGCTGAAGAAGGTCGACGGGCTGGTGCTCAACTTCGACGAGGCGGAGCTGCTGACCGGGCGCGCCAACACCGTCTCCGCGGCCCGGCGCCTGCTCGACCTGGGCCCCCGCTTCGTGGTCGTCAAGAAGGGCGAGCACGGCTGCATCATGGCCCACCGCGACGGGCTGGCCGCCATGCCCGCCTACCCCGTCGAAGAGGTCGTCGACCCCACCGGCGCGGGCGATAGCTTCGCGGGCGGGCTCATGGGGCACCTGGCGGCCGCGGCGGGCAACGACATCGGCTCCTTCGAGACCGTCCGGCGCGCCCTGGCCCACGGCACCGTCGCCGCCAGCTTCACCATCGAGGCCTTCAGCCTCGACGGCCTGGCCCGCCTGACACGCGAGGAGCTCGACGCCCGATTCCGCACCTTCGCCGAGATGATGCGCCTGCGCTGAGCCGGGCACGTGCCACGACTGTTCGGCTCGGCCAACGGTCGTGCGCGTGGGACTGCGATCGGGCGCACGGCGGTGCCCGGGGCGGCACGGTCGTGGCACACGATCGTGGCGCGGCGAGGGGAGTCCGTGGCGTCGCCACCACGGCGCCTCCGTCCCTATCCTCCGTCCGCCATGGCGATCATCGTCTTTCAGCACTGGGGAACGGGCCGGCCCGGCCGCGTCGGGCACACGCTCCGGGACCACGGGTTCAAGCTCGACGTGCGCACGCCGAACCTCTCGGAGGAGGAGGGTGGGCGGCCCGTGCCCATCGACCTGGAGAGCGTGCAGGGCGTGCTGGTCCTGGGCGGCCCCCAGAACGTGACCGACGCCGATCGCTACCCGTGGATGCGGCAGGAACTGGACTACGTCCGGCGGGCGCACGCCCTGGAACTGCCGGTGATCGGCATCTGCCTCGGGGCCCAGATGATCGCCCACGCCCTGGGAGGCCAGGTCGGCCAGCGGGAGAGGGCGCTCGTCGGCTTCGCGGAGTGTTCGCTCACGCCGGCGGGGCAGACCGAGCCGGTGCTGGCGGGAATCCGGTGGCGGAGCCCGCAGCTCTTCTGCTGCGGTCAGGAGGTCAAGCAGTTGCCGCCCGGGGCCGTGACGCTCGCCGGGAACAGGGCCACGCCGGTGCAGGCCTTCCGCGCGGGGCTGCGGACCTTCGGGTTCCTGTTCCACTTCGAGTGCGACCGCCCCATGCTGGACGACCTGCTGGGCGAGGCCCCCGAGATGCTCGCGGCCGCGGGCGTGGCCGCCGAGGCCGTGCGCCAGCAGGCCGACACCCACTACGCCGACTACGCCCGACTCTCCGACCGCCTCTGCGTCAACCTCGCGACGCTGTGCTTCCCGTTCCACGAGAAGCTGACGGCGTAGCGGCGGGCGCCGCGGGCGATCCGCCCGGCGGTCGCGCGTGCCGGCGTCCGGACCGGCCTCGAACAGCGGCACGGGTCACGGGCGGAGCGCCCGACGACCCGTGGCACCCGCAGCGCATCCGTCCGCGGGCTTCCGACCCGCGCCACTACTCGACGGTCAGCCTGGAGACAAAGTCGGCGAGCGCCTGCTTGAGGCGGGCCACCTCGTCGCGTCCCTCGCGGATCTTGCCGATCAGCTCCTCCAGGCGCGTTTCCTGCTCCGTCAGCTTCTGCATGTAGCGCGTGTAGAGCTGGCTGGTGCGGTCGATCGAGGCCATGTTGGAGCGGATGCGGTTCTGGTCCTCGCTGATGGAGGCCTGCTCGCGCTCCAGGTCGGCCAGGCGCCGCTCGGCGTCGGCGATCGCCGCCCGGCGCTGCTGCCCGTCCTGGAACGCCTTGAGCACGGCCTCGGACGCCTTGCCCTCCTTCTGATAGCGGAGCAGCGTGGGGTGGTCGAAGTCCAGCAGCCCGAGGGAGACGCGGTCGGTCCTCTCCTCGATCACGGGCAGCGACGCGGTCTGGCCCGGTTCCAGGAGAAGCTCGAAGCGGTAGTTGGCGGGCGTCTCCTGGGCGGGCTTCTCGGGCTTGACCAGCGTCATCGAGGTGTCGCGCGGGTGCTCGATCACGAGGGTCCGTCCGCGGGCCGCGTCCTTGCTCGTGAACTCGTAGGTCACCGTCCGCCGGTACTGCTGCGTCTGAAGCAGCACGCCGCTCACGATCCGCAGCCGCTGCACGTTGACGCTCGACTCGTCCTTGAGGAGGACCGCGGTTTCGAGGTCCACGGCGTACGACAGCAGGCGCGAGTCGTTGGGCGAGACGTGCCCGATCTGGGCGTCGCCCGCGTAGACGGCGCCGTCGTAGACGGCGACGGGCCCGGGGAGGAGCTGGAGGGAGGTGGTGTTGGTGAGGTCCACGCCGCGCATCGGGTGCTGCCCGCCCTCGGATCGGCTGTAGATGGAGACGCGTCGCGCGGCGACGCCCTGGTTGATGATGGGCAGCATGGCGGAGCGTTGGCGCTCGATGGTGACGGGGGCGTCGATCTCGTACTGGAAGACCTCGCCGGATTCCTGGGCCAGGGCCGCGGCCCGGGCGGCGAACTCCGTCATCTCCTCCGCCCCGAGCATGCGGTCGGCGGATTGCAGCGCCTTGCCGAGCTCGAACGCGCGAGCCTCGGCTGCAGCAGGTGCCGCGGGCCGTCCCGCGACCGACTCGGATCGGCGCGCGGCGAACCGGGCCCGCGCGTCGGCCATCGCGTCCATCGGCCTCTCCCCGGCGCTCAGCTCGTAGAGGCGGGGCAGAGCGGCGGCGACCTGGGGGACGGGCAGGTCGGGGCGCTCGATGTAGAGGGGCTGGTAGAGGTCCATGGTGAAACTGACGGGCCGGCCCGAGACCAGCGACAACCTGACGTCGTTCCAGTCGCCGTCGGTCGTGTTCTCGACGATGGCCCATCCCTGGACGGAGGCCGCCGCGCCGCGCGGGGAGGGTCCGGTGTCGGGAAGGACGAGGCGGTAACTGACCTTCCAGACGGGCATCTCGTGGATGTAGCCGACGTGGATCTCGCGTCCTGGGGGCCCGCTGGTGACGATCTCGACGGCCTTGGTGCGGTCGGCGCGGTGCTCGGCGAGTGCGGCCAGGGCCATCTCGAGTTCGGTCTTGAGGGCGGGGTCGTCGATTCGGATGGCGCGGGCGTCGAGGAGGTTGAGGGTCTGGATGCCGGTGGGCGTGAGGAGGGAGAGGTAGGGGACGCCGACGAGTTGCTGGGCGGTGCCCTGGGCCTGCATGCGGACTTCGCCGCCGATGATCTGCCCGGTGATGGTGATGCCGCCCTGCATGGTCATGGTGACGGGCGTGCCGCGGAGGCGCGCGAGGATGGTGCCCAGGGCGGGCTCGTCGGAGAGGTCGATGCCGAAACTCGCGAGCCGGCGGGCGAGGGGCTCCTTGGAGCCGTAGGCGACGTTGTCGATGCGTCCCTGGCCCGAGAGGTCGAGGACGACCATGGACTTGAGGATGTCGTTGACCTGCTCGGTGCGCACGCGGAGCTGGATGCGGGCGTCGGCGCCGACGACGCCGCGACGCTCGAAGCCGCCGACGCCGGAGCGGTAGAGCGTGATCCTGCGGATGGGGAGCTCGTCGGCGGCGTCGGCGGCGTCGGCGCCGGCGGCGCGGGGCGTGGCGCCGGGGGCCTGGGCCAGCGCGGCGACGGGGACGCCGGCGAGGAGGACAAGGGCGGCGAGGCGCGTGCGGACGGGTAAGCGGCTCATGGTCGACCTCCGGGATTGGCGGCTCAGCGGGCCGCGACCGTCTTGGACGGACGCCGCGGGCCGCGGGTTCCGCCCAATCATCCCACATCCGCCGGGCCCGTGCGCGGCGTGACCGAGCCGTGACAATCCCGCCCGCGGCTAGAGTTGCGCGATGCGCGTACCGGTCATCGAGGGGCCCGCGGCGACGGGCGTCATGGGCGACCAACTCCGCCGCGCCCTGGCCCGCGACCTTGCCAACGCCGTGCGCGGCGAGGTGCGTTTCGATGCGCACAACCGCATGCTCTACGCGACCGATGCGTCGCTCTACCAGGTCGAGCCCGTGGGCGTGGTCATCCCGGCGGACGTCGACGACGCCGCCGAGGCCGCGAGGTTCTGCCTGGCGCGGGGGGTGCCCATCCTGCCGCGGGGCGGGGGGACCAGCCTCGCCGGGCAGTGCACCGGTTCGGCCGTCGTGCTCGACCTCTCCCCCAACTGCCGGCGCCTGCTGGAGGTCGGCGAGGGGTGGTGCCGCGTCGAGCCCGGGATCACGGTCGACGACCTCAACGACGAACTGGCGCGCACGGGCCTGTTCTTCGCGCCCGACCCGGCGACCAGCCGGCACGCGACGGTGGGGGGGTGCATCGGCAACAACGCCGCGGGCGGGCGCTCGATCGTGTACGGGCGCACGTCCGAGAGCCTGATCGGCGTGGACGCGTGCCTGGGCGACGGATCGCGCGTGATGCTCGAGCGCGGGGCGGCGGGGCGGGATCCGCGGGTCGGCGCGCTCGGCGAGGGCGTGGCCCGGGTGGTGCGCGAGCACGCCGGGCTGATCGACCGGCGGTTCCCCAGGACCATCCGGCGCAACGCCGGGTACAACCTCGACCTCATGCTCGCGCAGGCGCGCGCGCCGTTCGAGCGTGGGCCGCTGGACAACCTGAACCTGGCCCACCTGGTGTGCGGGAGCGAGGGGACGCTGGCCCTGACGCTGGGGGCGACGCTGAGGCTGCATCCGCGCCCGCGCGCGCGCGGGCTGGCGGTGATCGGGTTCGGGTCCCTGGACGACGCGATCGGGATGGTCGGGCCCATCCTGGGCACGGGCCCTTCGGCGGTGGAACTGCTCGACGACATGATCATCGGGTTGGCCCGCGCCAACGCCGAGTACCGGCGCTACGTCGACCTGCTGCCCGCGAGCGCGGGGCGGACGCCCGCGGCGGTGCTGTACGTCGAGTACTCGGAGGTCGCCGGGGGGCTCCCGCTCGCAGAGGGGTTCGCGGCCCTGCGGGGGGCGGCCGGGAGCGCGCCGGTGCGCGAATACACCGGCGCCGAGGCGATGCTGGCGGCGTGGAAGCTGCGCAAGGCGGGCGAGCCGCTGCTCCACGGCGTGCCGGGGGACCGCAAGCCGGTCACCTTCGTGGAGGACAACGCGGTGCCCGTGGAGCGACTGGGCGAGTTCGTGCGCCGATTCCGGGCGATCGTCGAACGGCACGGAACCCGGGCCTCGTTCTGGGCGCACGCCTCCGTCGGCGTGCTGCACGTGCGCCCGCTGCTGAACCTGCGCGACGAGGACGACCGGCGGCGGATGCGCGAGATCGCCGTGGAGGTGGCGGACCTGGCCCGCGAGCTGGGCGGCGTGATGTCGGGCGAGCACGGCGACGGGCGCGTGCGCGGGCCCCTGCTGGAGCGGTTCTACGGGCCCGAGCTCATGGACGCGTTCCGGCGCATCAAAGCGCTGTTCGACCCGCACAACCTGTTCAACCCGGGGAACATCGTGCGGCCCGGGCCGATCGGGTCGATCACGGAGCGGGTGCGGGTCAGGCCGGACCCGGCCCGCCCCGCGGTGGACGCTCCGGGCGTGGACACCGCCTTCGACTTCGGCGACCAGCACGGGCTGCGGGGCGCGGCGGAGATGTGCAACGGGGCGGGGGTGTGCCGCAAGAAGTCGGGCGGCACCATGTGCCCCAGCTACATGGCGACGCTCGACGAGCGGCACTCGGCGCGGGGTCGGGGCAACGCCCTGCGCCTGGCGATCACGGGGCAGTTCACGGGTCCCGGGGCGCCGGGCTCCGGCCCGAATGCCCGCGGATCGCGGGATCCGAGCGCCCCAGCCCCCTGGAACGACGCGGAGACACTCGCGACGCTGGACCTGTGCCTGTCGTGCAAGGCGTGCAAGAGCGAGTGCCCGAGCAACGTCGACATCGCGCGCCTGAAGGCGGAGTACCTGGCCCAGGGGCACCGGTCGCGGGGGCGCCCGACCCTCGAAGCGGTGCTCTTCTCGCGGGTTCGCGGGGTGGCGAGGGCGGGGTCGTGGGCGCCCGGGCTGGTGAACGCGATCAACAGGTTCGGGCCGGTGCGCGCGCTGATGGAGCGGCTGACGGGGATCGACCGGAGGCGATCGTTGCCGCTGGCGGCGACGCCCCTTCCCGTGCTGCTCGGGCGCGAGGGGCTGCCGGGCGGGCCCGCGGGGTCGCCCGAGGTCGCGATCTTCGGCGACTGCTTCACGACGTACTCGGAGCCCTCGATCGGGGTGGCGACGGCGCGGGTGCTGCGGGCCCTGGGGTACGGCGTGCGGCTGGTCGACGCGGGGTGCTGCCAGCGACCGGCGATCTCGATGGGCGTTCTCGACGGGGCGGTCGAGGAGGCCGGGCGCACGCTGGAGCGGCTGGAGTCGGTGGTCGCCGACGCTGGGGTGCGAGCGATCGTCGTCTGCGAGCCGTCGTGCCTTTCGGCGTTGAAGGACGACTGGCTGTCGCTGCGGATTGGCGCCTCGATCGGCACGCGCCGGGCGCTGGCCGACAAGGCCTTCCTTCCGGAGGAGTTCATCGAGCGATTCGCCGGAGAGCATCCGAGGGCGGTGGAATCGATCGTTGATCGCGACAGGGTGCCGGGGCGCATCGTGCTCCACGGGCACTGCCACCAGAAGGCGCTGTGGGGCGTCGAGAGCAGCGCGGCCCTGCTGCGACGGCTGGTCGGCGAGGGCCTGACGGTGCTGGACTCGGGGTGCTGCGGGATGGCGGGGAGCTTCGGGCTCCTCAAACGCCGCTTCGATCTGTCGATGAAGATCGGCGGGCTCGGTCTGTTCCCGGCGATCCGCGCGGCGCGGGATGCGGCCGTGGCGGCTCCGGGCGCGTCGTGCCGGCACCAGGTGCTGGATGGCACGGGCGTGCGCGCGCGGCACCCGATCGAGATCCTGGCCGCGGCGTTGGCCGATTGACGACCCCGAAGGTGTGCGAGGCGGCGGCCCCGGCGGAGAGGCGGGACGCGTGTCCCACCCAAGGCTCAGCGTGCATCGGGGCGGGAGTCTGTGACACCCTTGGTCGCGGGGTCGTAGATGTAGATCATTCCGGGCACTTCGGGCTTGCAGGCCTTGTGGGAGGCGTCGCAGCGCGGGGGAGTGGAGGTGAGGCCGCAGGCGCAGATGAAGAGAGACTTGCCGTCCTTGGGGAAGTCGGCGGGGTCGATGCGGTAGGGCGCGGTCTGTTCGTGGCGGACGAGTCGTGCCATGGGCGTTCTCAGATGGGGCTGGGGACGGAGCGGAGGATGGTGTTGAGGACGTTCTCGGTGTGGCTGCCGTTGCGGCTCGACAGGGCCGAGCGTGTGATGACGCGGTGGGCGCAGACGGCGACGACGTTGGCGAGGATGTCCTCGGGGATGACGTAGTGGCGTCCCTGGTAGAGGGCGGTGGCGCGAGCGGCCTGGGCGAGGGCGAGGGAGCCGCGTGGGGAGAGCCCGACCTCGACCTGCTCGTGGCGTCGTGTGGCGGTGGCGAAGGCGACGACGTAGTCGAGGAGTGAGCGGTCGAGGCGGACGCGGTCGACTTCCTGCTGGAGGGCGATGACGTCGTCGCGGTGGAGGACCGGGGCGAGGTCGGGGAGGGAGGTGAGGAAGGGTCGGAGGTCGAGGATGCGTGCCTCGTCGGCGGGGCTGGGGTAGCCGATGCTGATCCGCATGAGGAAGCGGTCGAGCTGGTTCTCGGGGAGGAGGTAGGTGCCCTCGAACTCGTAGGGGTTCTGGGTGGCGACGACCATGAAGGGCTGTTCGAGGGTCATGACCTTTCCGTCGACGGAGACGGAGGCCTCGTTCATGGCTTCGAGGAGGGCGGTCTGTGTGCGCGGGGTGGCGCGGTTGATCTCGTCGGCGAGGACGATGTTGGCGAAGATGGGGCCGCGCTTGAAGGTGAAGTCTCCGGTGGCGCGGTCGAAGACGCTGACGCCGGTGACGTCGGAGGGGAGGAGGTCGGGGGTGAGTTGGATCCGGCTGAAGGAGCAGTCGATGGACCGGGCCAGGGCGGTGGCCAGGACGGTCTTGCCGACGCCCGGGACGTCTTCGATGAGGAGGTGCCCGCGGGCCAGGAGGCAGCAGATGGCCCGGTCGACGGTGCCGGCGTGCCCGAGGAAGACGCGCTCGATGTTGGCCTTGAGTCGGGCCAGCTGGTCGCGGACGTGGGGGGCGTCGGCGGCGGCCTGGGGGACGGTTTCGGGTCGGGGGCTCACTGCATCGATCGTAGGGGTCCGTTGGGCGGGCGTGCGGTGGATCACGCCATCCGATACGCTGTGCGGGGTCGGAGCGGTTTCTCGCTGGAGCGGATGCAGGAGCCCACGGATCAAGTCGGCGCGGGCGGGGGTGGCGAGGCCCCGGGCGATGGCGCGTCCAGCGCGGATCGGTCGGCGCGGCTGCTGGCCCGGGAGCTGACCGGCGACCTGCCGTGCGTCGTGTGCAAGTACAACCTCCGGGGGCTGTCGATCCGAGCGGTGTGCCCGGAGTGCGGGGCGGCGGTGCGGGCGACGCTCCTGGCGCTGGTCGACCCGCAGGCGGACGAGCTGCGGCCCATCCGGTTCCCGCGGCTGACGGCGTGGGGGCTGCTGCTGTGGGCGGGGGCCCAGGCGCTGGCGGCGCTGGTGGTGTGGGTGGCGCGCCTGGCGGAGGTGGCGTCGCTGGCGGGGGCTGTGCCGGCGGTGCTCGGGCGGTCGGGCGCGGTGGCGCCGTGGCTGATCGTGCTGGCCGGGGTCGGGGCCTTGGGGCTGGTGCGTCCGCACGCGGGGCTGGCGGGGCTGCGGTCGGCGGCGTCGCTGGCGGGGGTGGTGGCCTACCTCGCGCTGGGGTACCTGGCCTATGCGATTCACGTCCGCATCGACGGCAACACGCCCACGCCCTACGTCGACGCGGGGCACCTGGCGTCGCTGCGTGAGATGCTGCGGCTGATGTGGATCGCGGTGGCGGGGTTCGTCGTGCTGGCGCTGCAGCGGAACCTGCGGATGCTCGTGGCGCGATCGCTGGTGATCCGGACCGGGCGCGTGGAGCGGCAGGCGCCCCAGGCGCTGCTGGCGTCGCTGGCGGTGATGGGGGGGGGGTCGCTGGCGCGGCTGGCGGGGGCGGGCACGGGCGAGTCGTGGAGCCTGCTGACGATCGGGGGCACGGTGCTGGTGGCGGTGGGGGCGATGCTGTTCACGATCGGGCTGGTGGGCGTGCTGCTCGATTGCGTGCAGGCGCGGGGGGCGATTGCGAGGCCGCCGCTGTCGCTGGGCGGGATCACGGGCGAACCGAGGCGGTGAGGCCGCAACAATGGTGCATGGCGGACCGGTCCCGGTTGAGCGATGCGGAGCGGGCGCGGTTCGACGCGCTCCTGGAGGAGGCGATCGAGGAGTTGCCCGAGGCGCTGCGGTCGCTGATGGAGCACGTGCCGGTGATCGCGATCGACGCGCCGACGCCGGCGTTGCTGGCGGAGATGGGGGTGCCGCCGGAGCGGTTCGAGGAGGAGGCGACGGCTCTGTGCGGGCTGCACTCGGGGCGTTCGAACCTGGAGCGGTCGGTGGAGCACTCGGGGGAGGCGCCGCCCAACATCCACCTGTTCCGGGTGGGGATCATCAACGAGGCGTTCCAGGGTGGGCGGTGGTGGGGGCGCCCTGACGCGGACGACCTGGTGTTCGAGCAGATCTGGGTTACGCTGCTGCACGAGATCGGGCACCAGTTCGGGCTGGACGAGGACGACCTGGAGCGTCTGGGCTACGCCTGACGTAGGCTTGCCCGGCACAGGAGCAGGCACATGCGTCGATGGATGGCGGCGTTGGCGTGGTGGTGCATCGCGGGTTCGGCGTGGGCTCAGCGGGTGCAGGTGGGGCTGGTGGAGATCGAGGGCGCGCCGGCGGGGGCGCCCGGGGCGCTGGACTGGCTGTCGGGGGGCGAGCCGACGTTCCGGCACATCCTGGGCGGTCTGCACGCGGCATCGAAGGACCCGTCGCTGCGGTCGGTCGTGGTGCGCCTCAAGGACGCCGAGCTGGGCGCCACGCAGACCGAGGAGCTGGGGGAGGCGATCGCGGCGCTGCGGCGTTCGGGCAAGCAGGTGGTGGTGTACGCGGACCTGTTCGGGGCGACGGAGTTGCTGCTGGGGTCGTACGCGGATCGCGTGCTGGCCCAGCCGGGGGCGCCGGTGTCGCTGCCTGGGCTGTACATGGAGGAGATGTTCCTGGCGGACACGCTGGCGTGGGTGGGGCTGAGGCCCGATTTCGTGCAGGTGGGGGACTACAAGGGGGCGAGCGAGGCGTTGGCGCGGAACGCGCCGAGCAAGGAGTGGGACGAGAACATCAACGGGCTGCTGGACGGGCTGTACGGGCAGATGACCCGGCGTCTGCGCGAGGGGCGCGGGCTGGACGCGGCGGGGCTGGACGCCGCGATGGAATCCGCATGGCTCGCCGACGCCGGCGGGGCGAGGGAGGCGCGGCTGATCGACGAGGAGGTCGACCTGGCGGTGCTCGACGCGCACCTGGCGGCGGGCCTGGGGGCCGAGGTGGAGTGGCGGCACGACCTGGTCCGGACGGGCGAGGCGAAGCTGGACATGAGCAACCCGCTGGCGATCTTCCAGGTGCTGAGCAAGCGCCCCGAGCGCGGGGCCACGGGGCCCACGATCGCGGTGCTGCACCTGTCGGGGACGATCGTGGACGGCGAGTCGAGCGTCGGCGGGCTGCTGGGCGGGGAGACCATCGGCAGCCGCGGCGTGCGCCGCGAGCTGGAGGCGATCCTCGGCGACGAGAACGTGAAGGGATTGATCGTTCGGATCGACTCGCCGGGCGGGTCGGCGACGGCGAGCGAGGTGATCTGGCAGGGGCTGCGGCGCGTGGCGGAGCACAAGCCGGTGTGGGCGAGCGTGGGGTCGATGGCGGCGAGCGGGGGGTACTACGTCGCGGTGGCGTGCGACCGGATCTACGTGAACCCGTCGAGCATCGTGGGGTCGATCGGGGTGGTGGGCGGGAAGATCGGGATGGGCGGGCTGTACGATTGGGCGAAGGTGGGGGTGGTGGCGCGGGCCCGCGGGCCTCGGGCCTCGATGTTGTCGACGGTCGGGGGGTGGACCGACGCCGAGCGGGCCCTGGTCCGCGCGAAGATGACCGAGACGTACGAGCTGTTCACGAGCCGCGTAAGCGCGGGGCGGCCGGGGATCGACCTGTCGCGGACGGCGGAGGGTCGGCTGTTCGAGGGGGGGCGCGCGGTGGATCTGCGGATGGCGGACCGGGTGGGGGGGCTGCACGCGGCGATCGCGGACCTTGCGGCGTCACTGGGGCTGGACCAGTACGACGTGATGGACTTTCCGGCACCCCGGAGCCTGGACGAGGTGATCGAGGAGGCGGTGAGGGGCATGCCGTTCCTGTCGGCGCCGCGCGTCGAGTGGGGGGTGCCGCTGGCGGCGGCGGCCCGCGAGGTGCTGGGGCCCCGGGCGTGGCGGCAGGTGCGGTCGCAGGCCGAGGCCCTGGCGCTGCTCCGGCGGACGCCCGTGGTGCTCGTCAGCCCGCGGGCTCTCGTGTTCCGCTGAGGCGGGCCGATAAGCCGGCGAGCGGCGGGCGGGTGGGTGCGGCGGCGTCGATCGGCGGGGAACGCCCGTCGTGGGCGTGCGTATCGACTCGCGGAACGCCGATGCGTTCCTCTCGGAGGCAAGGATGCCCGGCGATCGACGATTGGCGGAGTACAGGGCGCTGTGGTCGCGGTTCTGGCGTGACTGGCAGTCGCGTCGCTCGCTGCGCCCCACGGGCCCGCTGCTGGAGGGCGAGGTGTGGGGGCTGCTCATCGAGCACTACACGAGCCCCGGCCGGTTCTACCACACGCTCGACCACGTGGTGGGGATGGTGCGGCAGGTGCGCGAGCTGCGGGGCAGCGTGCAGCTGGGCACGCTGCCCGAGGCCGACCTGCGGAGCGTGGATTTCGACCTGCTCGAGCTGGCGGTGTGGTTCCACGACGCGGTGTACGAGGTGGGGGCCGAGGACAATGAGGTGCGGAGCGCGGACCTGGCGGCGGGTGCGGCGCGGGCCATGGGGTTCTCCGAGGCGCAGGTCGACCGGATCAAGGACCTCGTGCTTCAGTCGGCGCACCGGGCACCGGCGACGACGTTCGCGGCCCGGCTCATGTGCGACATCGACCTGGTGCTGCTCGGGCTGCCCTGGGAGCAGTTCGTCGCGGGCATGGACCTGATCCGGCGCGAGTGCGCCCCCATGCCGCGGGCGGCGAGCCAGTTCGAACGGGCGGCGATGCTGCGCTCGTTCCTCTCGCGGGCGTCGATCTACCAGACGGCGCTCTACCGCGAGCGGTTCGAGGCCCGGGCCCGCGAGAACATCGACCGGTTCATCCGCGAGCAGGGCATGTGAAGCCGCGGGCCTCGGACCCCACGAGCATGCCCCCCTCGGAGCGGGGGGCATGCCACGCGGCGCTGGGTCAGTGGCGCGAGTCGGAAGTCCGTGGACGGAGGGCTCCGGGTGCCACGGGTCATCGGGCGCTTCGCCCGTGACCCGTGCGGCTGTTCGAGGCCGGTCCGGCGCTGGCACGGGCGATCCGCAAGGCGGATCGCCCGTGGCACCCGCGGCGCCCGCCTGCACCTTGGTGCACGTTCTTCCGGCTCGCGCCACGAGTGGTGTGTGTCGGAAGTCCGTGGACGGGCCACTCCGGGTGCCACGGGTCATCGGGCGCTTCGCCCGATGACCCGTGCGGCGGTTCGAGGCCCGTCCGGAGGCCGGCACGGGCGATCCGCAAGGCGGATCGCCCGTGGCACCCGGGGCACCCGCCGGTGCCTTGGTGCGCGTTCTTCCGACTCACGCCACGAGTGAGGCGTGTTGGAAGTCCGTGGGTGGATGCGCTCCGGGTGCCACGGGTCATCGGGCGCTTCGCCCGTGACCCGTGCGGCGGTTCGAGGCCGGTCCGGAGGCCGGCACGGGCGATCCGCAAGGCGGATCGCCCGTGGCACCCGGGGCACCCGCCGGTGCCTTGGTGCGCGTTCTTCCGACTCACGCCACGAGTGAGGCGTGTTGGAAGTCCGTGGGTGGATGCGCTCCGGGTGCCACGGGTCATCGGGCGCTTCGCCCGTGACCCGTGCGGCGGTTCGAGGCCGGTCCGGAGGCCGGCACGGGCGAGCCGCCGGGCGGCTCGCCCGTGGCACCCGCGGCGTCCGCCGGCGCCTTGGTGCGCGTTCTTGCGACTCGCACGACGAGTGGGGCGTGTTGGAAGTCCGTGGGTGGATGCGCTCACGCCGGGTATCAGACGGTCGTGATTTCCTTGCACTTCTCGTCGGTGCGCTTGTCGACGTCGTCCTCGCACTTCTTGAGGAGGTCCTGGATCTCCTTCTTGAGCGTCTCGATCTCGTCCTCGGGGTAGTGCTTGGCCGCGCTGTTCTTGAGCGCGTCGGCGTGCTTGTTGGCGTCTCGGCGGACGTTGCGGAGGGCGACCTTCTGCTCCTCGGCGACCTTCTTGGCGCGGGCGACGAGCTTGGCGCGGGTCTCGGAGGTCAACGCGGGGATCACCAGACGGATCTGCTTGCTCTCGACGATCGGATTGAGCCCGAGGCCGGAGGCCTGGATGGCCTCCTTGATCGCGCCCACGGAGCCGGCGTCGAAGGGCTTGATCAGGATCTGGTTGGCTTCGGGGCAGGAGATGCTCGCCAGTCCCTTGAGCTCGGTGGGCGAGCCGTAGTAGTCGACCTTGAGCGAGTCGACCATGGCGGGCGAGGCGCGCCCGGTCCGCAGCCCCCGCAGCTCGTGATTGAGGTATTCGACCGCCTTCTCCATGGATTCCTCGGCCTCGAGCAGGATCGTGTCAGGGTCGGTGGACATGGAGGCTCCTTCGGGCTCCGCGGGGATGGTCCGGGGCCCGCATGAAGATAGGCGGGGCGGGGGCAAACCCCCGGGGGAGGCGGTTTCAGGGGTGGACGAGCGTGCCGATGGGTTCGCCCGCGGCCGCGCGGCGGATGTTGCCGGGCTTGGAGAACTCGAAGACGAGGATCGGCACGCCCCGCTCCTGGCAGAGGGCGAACGCCGTGGCGTCCATGACCTTCAGTCCCTTGGCGAGGGCGTCGGCGAAGGTGAGCCTGTCGAAGCGGGTGGCCTTCGGGTCCTTCCTGGGGTCGGCGGAATAGACGCCGTCGACCTTGGTGGCCTTGAGGAGGACCTGGCACTCGAGCTCGGCGGCCCTGAGGGCGGCGGTGGTGTCGGTGGTGAAGAAGGGGTGCCCGGTCCCGCCCGCGAGGACCAGGACGGTGCCGCGGTCCAGCAAAGCGAGGCCCCGCGTGCGGTCGAAGGGATCGACCACGCCGCGCACCGGGGCCGCGGACATCACCTCGGTCGGCGTGCCCAGCGCGGCGAGTCGCTCCCTGAGGGCCAGGGCGTTGATGACGGTGCCGAGCATGCCCATCTGGTCTGCGGTGGCCTGTCGGATGGCGCCGGCCCTGGCCAGTTCGGCGCCGCGGATGAGATTGCCGCCTCCGACCACGACGGCGAGCTGGGCCCCCGCCCTGGTGGCGCCGGCGAGTTCCCCGGCGATGGAGGTGAGCTCGTCGGCGTCGATGCCGAAGCCCCCGGGTTTGCAGAACGACTCCCCGGTGATCTTGACCAGGACTCGGCGGTAGGGGCCCGTGGGGCGGTCGAGGGTGGGGGTCATGGGCGGTAGTAAAGGCGATCCGGGGTGCCCGGTGCAACCCGGAGGGGTGGGGGCGGGTAGACCCACGGAACGGCGCCGGCTCGCGATTGTCGGCGAACCGGCGGCGGGAGAGGCACGAACAGGCGGGGGTCGGCGGCGGCGGGCGGCTCGTGGGGCGAGCCGCGGCCTCCCGAGCGGACCCCGAGGGTCCCGGGACCGAACGCCGACCTCCTACCGTCCTGTTCGCCCGGTGGTGCCCGCGGCCGGGGACCGCCGACAGACGCTGGCAGAGGGCCCTCCGAGCAGCATGACCCCGACCCCGGCCCAACCCGGAGTTTCGCCCGACGCCCGGGGCGTGGACCTGCCGGCGACGCTGTGGCATCGGGTTCGCAAGTGGTTGTGGCGTGCGACGGTCGCGGGGGCCGTGGTCTCGATCGTGTCGCACCTGCTGTTCCTGGTGCTGTCCGGGTTCCTGTTCTTCGGTCGCTCGGCGGGGTCGGTCGCCGGCGGCACGACCTTCGAGCTGGCGGTGGTGTCGGAGGCGGAGTTGGCCGAGTTGCAGGCCGCGGCGGAGGACGCGCAGCCCATGGTCCCCGAGGCCAGCGCGGAGACCAGCCCGGAGCCGCTGGAGCAGTCGACGGCCCCCGAGGCGGGTGAGGCGCTGGGGGGCGTCGAGGAGCTTGGGGCGGAGGGGCTGGGCGGGGCGGGTGACATCGGCACGTCGATCGGGTCGGGGATCGGGGGAGCGTCGGGGGGCGCCTCGTTCTTCGGCCTCGAGGCCCAGGGGCAACGGTTCGCGTACATCGTCGACGTGTCGGGCTCGATGGGCGTGGGGGGCAAGATCGACGCGCTGCGGCGCGAGCTGACCAACTCCGTGCGCGAGCTCGACGCCAACGCGTCGTTCCTGGTGATTCCCTTCTCCGACGTGGCGTTCGAGCTGGACGGGCGACAGGGCTGGCATGAGGCGACCGAGGGAGGCAAGCGCTGGTCGGCGCGAGCGATCGCGCGGCTGGAGCCGATGGCGGGCACCAAGCCGGATGGCGGGTTCCAGATCGCGCTGGGGCTGCGTCCCAAGCCCGACGCGATCTTCTTCATGACCGACGGCGAGTTCGAGCCGGGCGTGGCCGACGTCGTCGCCCGGCTGAACCGCGACCTGCGGGTGCCGATCCACTGCATCTGCTTCGTGAGCCAGGCGTCGGAGCCGCTGATGCGGAAGATCGCCAAGGATTCGGGCGGGTCGTACGGGTTTGTGCCCGGGGCGGGGGGCCCGTGATGCTCGCGCTGCCGATCGCCCTCGTGGCCCTTGCGACCCAGCCCGAGCTGGCGCTGCGCGGACACCGCGAGGCGCCGCCCGGGGCCGTCTCGGCGGTGGGGGTGGACGGCGTGTCGGCGGGGTCTGACGCGCCGGTGCTCGTGGGCTGGGACATCGTGGCGGAACTGCCCGAGGAGTGGCGGGAGCCGGGGCGGGAGTGGGCGGAACTGGCGGATGCCCTGTGGCGGGCCCGGGTGCGCCTGGAACGGGGCGACTTCGCCCTCGCGGAGCGCACGCTGGAACCTTGGCTGCCCAAGGTGCGGGGGAGGCGTGGCCCGACCGCGATGCTGGTGGGGGACGGCCTGCTGCGGTGCCGGTTGCGGCGCGGGGCGCGGACGTCGGCGATCGACGCGTGGCTGACCTGGCTGGCCGCGGGCGACGGGTCGCCGGCGCTGCATCTTGACTCGGGTCGGCCCGTCGCGTCGCGGTCCGAGGACCCGGCGGTGGTGCCCGACGCGGGGCTTGGGCTCGTGCCCGAGCTGCCGCCGATGTGGCTCGACACGCCAGCGGTGCGGGCCCTGGGCGAGGCGGCGTCGCCGGAGACGTCGGCCTCGTGGGGTGTGCTGGCGCAGGCGTACAAGGCGTCGGCGGCGACGGAGGGCGGGTCGACGCCGGACCTGGCGCCTCTGCTGGCGGCGGTCACGGGCCCGGCGACCGCCGACCTTCGGTCGCAGGGTGTGCGGCTGGTGGCCGCGGTGGTGCTGTCGCGCGCGGGCGATGCGCGGCAGCGCGACCAGGCCCGGGGCGTGCTGCTCTCGCTGTCGGCGCTGGACGAGCGCCCGTGGGTGGAGGCGTGGCGCCGGGCGGCGATCGGGCGCTCGCTGCTGCGAGAGCCGGAGCGTGAACGGCGCCTGGAGGGCGTGCTGGAGATGCTGCACGTCCCCGCCCGGTTGCCCGAGGCCAGCCCCTACCTGACGGGGTTGGTGCTCGCGGAGTCGGCGGTGGCGATGCGCGAGTTGGGCGACGCCGCCGCCGGCGAGCGGCTCTACCAGGAGTTCGCGGCCCTGGGGGACACGCACCCGGCGTGGCAGTGGGCCCCGATCCGCGGGTGGGGCCGTGCGGCTCCCGCGCGGCCCGCCGCGAGCAACGGAACGACCGATCCCGCCGCAACCCCGACCGAACCCGGAGTCCCGCCGCCGTGACGACCTCACCCGTATTCGCCGTTCTGACCCAGGCCTGGACGCTCGCGCAGGCCCCCCCCGCCGCGCCGGCGGGGCCCGCGGGGCGTTCGCTGCTGCAGTACATCCACGGCGGGGGGTACATCGGCTACGTGATCATCCTGCTCTCGATCGTCGCGGTGGCGTTGGCGCTGGTGAACCTGATCCGGCTGCGGCTGGAGCGTCTGGCGCCGCCCGAGTCGGTCGAGTCGCTTCGGCGCCTGGTGCGCGAGAACCAGGTGGCCCGAGCGGGCGAGTTCTGCCGGTCGGAGGAGAACGAGTCGTTCCTCACGCGCGTGTTCGGGGCGGCCCTGGCCCGCTGCCAGCGTTCGCCGTTCGGCATGCTCGAGATCCGGTCGGCCCTCGAGGAGTCGGGCCGGACGGAGCTGGACCGGCTTCAGCGGGCCAACGACGTGATCGGGCTGATCGCGGCGGTGGCGCCCATGCTGGGGCTGCTGGGGACGGTGGTGGGGATGGTGGGGGCCTTCGAGACCATCGCCGACACGGAGGGCGCCGCCAAGCCCTACCAGCTCGCCGGGTCGATCTCGCTGGCGCTGATCACGACGGTGCAGGGGCTGGTGGTGGCGATCCCGTGCACGGCGGTGCAGAGCCACTTCCGCGGGCGCGTCGAGCGTCTGGCGGGCGAGGTGGCGCAGGTCACGGAGGACCTGGCCCTTACGCTCGAGTCGGGGGGCGAGGGGAAGCCGGCCCGCCCGGCGCCGCGAGCCGAACCCGCGCGCGAGGTCGGGGCCCGATGAACTTCCTGCCGGCACGCCGACGGCGCCTGCTCGCCTTCGACCTCACGCCGATGATCGACGTGACGCTGCAGCTGATCATCTTCTTCCTGCTCACGTCGCAGTTCACGCAGGCGTCGCGGACGGAGGTGGACCTTCCGGTGCAGGCTGGTGAGAGCCAGGCCAGGCCTCCGGACGCGCCGATCTTCATCGACATCACGAAGGACGGGGCCTATCACCTCGAGGGCCGACCCGTGGGGCTGGAGCGGCTGGCGCAGGTGGTGTCGCGGCGGGTGCGGACGGCGCCGCCGGGCCGCCCGCCCGAGTTCATCGTGCGGGCCGACCGAGCGGCGCGGGCGGCGTCGGTCAACGACCTGGCGGCGCGGCTGACGCAGATGGGGGTGCGCGGCTGGAAGCTGGCGACGGACGCCACGCCTGGGGGGCGGGCCCCATGAGGTTCATCCGGCACGCCGACGAGCACCGTGAGTACCGCCTGCCGCTTACGAGCATGATCGACGTGGTGTTCCTGCTGCTGATCTACTTCATCATCACGAACACGTTCACGGCTCCGGAGTCGCGCCTGAGCTCGGCGCTGCAGGCGGAGCGCCAGGGCCCGGGCCAGCAGGCGGACTTTTCGCCCCAGGTGGTGCACGTCGAGATGATCGAGGGCGAGCCGGGGTTCCGCGTGGGCGAGCGGGTCGTGCGCCGGCAGGCGGACCTGCGCGACGTGGTGTCGCGCCTGCGGAAGGAGTCGGGCGTCTTCGTGCGCGTGCGGAGCGACGTGCCGGTGTCGGCGGTGGCGGCCGCCCTCCAGGCGTGCAAGGACTCGGGGTTCGCGAAGGTCAGTTATGTCCCGGCCCGGTAGCGCCATCCTCGCCCTGCTTGGGGCCCTCTCGCCGGCGGCGATCGCGGCGGCGCAGACGGACCCGCCCGACCAGTTGCCCGAGGCCAGGCCCGTGTGGGCGCCGGCATCGACCGAGCCGGCCGACCCGACCTCGCCCGACGCGGGGCTGGAGCGGTTCCTGTCCGAGCGGCGTCTCGATGGGCTGCACGCGGCCCACCTGCGCCGGCAGTTGGCGGCGGCCCGCGGGGCGGACCGGCTGCGGGTCGCCGAACGCCTGGGGGCGATCTACGTCGCGCTGCTGTCGTCCACGACGGACGCGGCGACGCGCCAGCGGATCGAGGGCGAGGCGCGGGAGCTCATCCGCTCGGTGCCCGACGCCGAGTCGCTGGCGCTGCGGCTGGACCTGGCGAAGGTGACGTTCATCCAGGCCGAGGAGGTGGTGGAGCGGCACCGCATGAGGCTGGCGGAGGGGGCGGACCTGGGGGAGGCCCAGCGCGTGCTGCGGACGGTGCAGCCGGTGTTCGAGGAGATCGCGGTGCGGGCCGACGCGTCGCTGCAGCGGCTGGAGCGGCGCGTGTCCGACGTGAGGGCCGGGGAGGCGATGGACTTGCAGCAGCGGGTCGCCGAGGCGCGGCGCGTGCGCTCCATGTCGCGCTACTACTCGGGGTGGGCCCGCTACTACCTGGCGCTGACCACGGGCAACAAGGACCTGGCCCGCCAGGCCCTGGTCGACTTCGGCGTGCTCCTCAACGCCCAGCCTGGGCGGGCCCCCGCGCTCGATCGCGTGCCGCGGAACACCGTCCGTTTCGAGCACGTCTCGCGGGCGGTGATCGGCGTGGCGCTGTCGCTGGCGCTGCGGGGCGAGGCCTCGGAGGCCCTGCGCTGGATGCAGCTCCTGGAGCAGGCCGAGCAGTTGTCCCCGGCCGTGCGGGCCCAGATGCTGGCGCGGCGGCTGGTCGTGCTCGCCGCCGGGGGACGCTGGGCGGAGGTGGAGACGCTGGTCATGCTGGAGCGCCGGAGCGTGGAGACGTCCACGCCCAAGCCCCTGGAGGTCCGGGACGCCCGCCTGCTCGCGGTGCTGACGCTTGAGGCGCTGCCGGAGTTCAGCGGCGCGGAGGGCCGGCGCCGGGGCGGGGACCTGGTCATGGCCCTGGCCCAGACCAGTCTGGGCGACCTCATCGCCCGGGGCGAGGTCGGGCACGTGCTCGACCTGGTCAAGCGCTACGGCACGGCGCCCATGGGGGAGTCGGGGTTCGTGGTCGCGTACGTGCGCGGGCTCCACGCCTTCGACGTCGCCCGCGAGGAGCACCGGGCCGCGGGCGCCGGCGTCGAGGAGCCGACCTCCGACCCGGGGCTGGTCAACCGGTACGCCGAGGCGGCCCAGCTCCTGGAGCAGGCGGTCCGGGCCCACGACGCCGAGAAGTTTCCGGGAGATCGCGCCAAGGCCGCCGTCCGCGCCGGGATGGCCCACTACCTCGCGGACCGGCAGGAGCGGGCGGCGGATCTCTTCCAGCGGGCGGCGACGCTGGCGGCCCAGGCGGGGGGCGGCGAGCAGGCCCGCGACGACGAGCGCGAGGCGCTGTGGTACGCCATCGTGGCGCTCGACCGGGCGGTCGAGGGCGGGCGGCTGTCGCTCGTCGAGTCGCGCGACCGCCTGGCGACGCTCTTCCTGGAGCGGTTCCCGCACACGGAGCAGGCGGCCCGGCTTCTGCTCCGGCGCGCGGGCGAGGGGCTGAGCGACGAGCAGGCCGTCGAGGTGCTGCTGCGCGTCGAGGCGTCGTCGCCGGTGTACGCGTCGGCGCGGCGCGAGGCTGCCCGGCGCCTGTACCAGGTCTACGTGCGGTCCGGCGGCAAGGGGCGGGAGTTCGCGGGCGTCCGATTCGCCGACGTGGCCCAGGAGACGCTCGAACTGGACGCCCAGCCGGGGCAGGCCCTGGCCGAGGGCGCGGCCCCGACCGCGGTGCTCCGCGGGCGGCAGCTGGTCATGGTGCTGCTCGACATGCCCTCGCCCGACGTCCGGCGGGCGGAGCGAGCCCTGGAGCTGATGGAGTCGATCGCCGCCCGGCACGCGGTCGACCTCGGCGGGTTCCAGGACGAACTGACCTACCGGCGGATGCGGATCGCGCTGCTGCGCGGCGAGGAGGAGTCGGCGGTCCGCGCGCTGGACCTGCTGCGGGCCGCGGGCGGGCGCTACGCCCTGGCCGCGGAGCGCTTCATGCTGTCGCGGGCGCAGGAGGCGTTGCGTGCCCGCCCGGAGGACGCGTCGGCGGCGCGGGCGGTGGTGTCGCACGGGGCCCGCGTGCTCGTCGAGCTGGAGCGCTCGGAGGACGCGTGGTCGGGCGTGACCACGCCGATGGTGGCCTCGCAGGTCGCCGCCGCCGCCAGCCGGCTGTGGTCGGGCGAGCAGGACCGCTCGATGCTCGACCTGGCGCTCGAGCTGGACGGTCGTGCCGTGGCCAAGTCGCGGGCCTCGGGCGAGACGCTGCGCCGGCTCGCGGAGAACAGGGAATCGGCGGCGGACGAGGCGGGGGCGCTCGACGCCTGGCGCCTGCTTCTCTCGGCGTCGGCGCCGGGGGGCTCGCAGTGGTTCGAGGCCCGGTACCAGTCGCTGCGCCTGCTGGCGCGCCTGGACCGAGCGCGCTTCGACGAGGCGCTGGCGCAGCACAAGGTGCTGTACCCCAGCCTGGGCCCCGAGCCGTGGGGTGACAGGATCCGGGGGCTGGAGCAGGACCCGGGCGGGAAGGGGGGCGGGTGATCGAACCAGCCCTTTCCAGCGCCAGGGCCACGCCGATCGAGCGGTTCCTCGGCCCGGGTCGCGCCGGCGGCCCCACCACGCTCCTGTGGCTCCAGCCCGGGTACACCGACGCCGACGTGCTGGCGGCGCTCAACCTGGGCCTGGACCGGGTGAACCGGCACGCGGAGGCGGCGTCGCCCGAGGCCGACGAGGTGCGCCTGGCCCTGCACGCGGCGGCGGCGCTCCTGCTCGACCCCAGGACGCGGGGGCGCGCCAGGGGCGAGGGCGGGCTCGACGCCGCGGCCGCCCTCGAGCACGACGCGATCCTGACGCTGGCGATGTTCGGCGGCTGGAATCGCAAGGCGCTCCATCGCCTGACGCTCCTGGCGCACGCCCGCGGGCTGCCGTCGTCGCAGGTGTACGCCACGCTCTCCCGCCTGACGAGGCGATCGAACGCCGGCGCCGAGGCGGCTCCGGTACCGGCGGCCCCCGCGGCCGAGAGGCGCCGGGAGCCGTCCACCGATCCTGGGATGAGCATCCTCCGGCGCATCGTGATCGGGTTTGTCATCGTGGTGGCGGTGCTGGCGGTCGTCGGGGCGGCGGTGACGGTCTCGGTTCGGGCGTCCCGTGGCGGGCCGCGCCAGGCGGAGGCCCCCATCGCGCGGGCCGAGACGCAGATCCCCGAGCAGCTCTTCGCCGCGCCGGGCCAGGCGACGCCGCGCCCGGCGGCGTCGCCCCCCGCGAGCGCCACCGTGCTGGACGACGTCCGCGCCTGCCTGGACGGGCTGGCGGTGGACCCGGGCGAAGCCGTGGCCCGCTTCGACGAGGCGCTGGGGCGGTTGAGTGCCGCGTGGGCCGGGCTGGCCCCGGATCAGCGTGCCGCGACCCACCACGCCGTGGTCGAGTTCGTGCACCGCCTGCGCGGCGAACCGGACCTGGCCGCGTCGGCGGCGCGCTCGGTCGTGGCGCGCACGCCCCCGCCCGTCTCGCCCGGCGAGCCGCCGCGCCCGCCCGCCCCCGGTGACGTGTTGCGCTGGGCGTGGGGGTCGGGGATGGTGGCGCGCCTGGCGCAGGAGCGGGATTGGCCGGCCCGCATCGTGCAGTTGCTGCAGCGGGCCTCGGCGGAAGCCCCCTCGGCGTCGAGCGCCCCCGGCGCCTTCGAGCGCGGCGCCATGCTGGCGCTGGCGCGCATGGTGCCGACGCTGGTCCCGCGGACCGTCGCCGTCAACGTCGACGAAGACCGGGTGAAGGCGTGGACGGAGTGGGGCGCGTGCGTCGCGGCCGCGGCGCCGGACGAGGCGGGCGCCGACCGCATGCTCCTGGCGGCGCTCGACGCCCTCATGCTCGACGGGCCCGAGCCGCACGCCGACCGGACCACTTTCGACGTGCTGACGTGGCTGGGCGGGCGCGTGCGGTTCTCGCGCGGCGACGAGTCCCGGGCGTGGGCCCTGCGCCTGTTCGACTCGTCCGCGATCTCGACCGGCGACCTGTTCGCCCTGACGCGGCGCCTGTCCCAGCTCCCGGAGATGGGGGGCGGGCGAGACGCGTCGCTGGTGCTCGCGACGACGGCTTCGACGCGGGACCGGTCGCAGCTGCGCCAGCGCTACGCCACGCTGTGGGGGATGGCCCAGGTCGCGTCGGCGCAGGCCGCCTCGGAGGCCTGGGTGAAGGCGTCGCGTCGCGTCGCGGCCCTGGCCGATCCCGCGACGGACCAGGTCGCCAGCCAGTTGGAGCGCGCGGTGCTCTACTCGCGCCTGTCGGAGAGCGCCTGGTGGGCCTGGCTGGGGCACGCCGACGCATCCGCCGCGGCCCTGGCCCAGGCGGAGCGCCTCGAGGCCCAGGTCGCCGCGCCCCAGCCCGGGCCCAAGCCGCTCCCGGATCCGGGGGGCGACGGCGGGTGGGTCGAACGTTACCTCGCCGCGCAGAACGCCCCGACCACGCGCATGCAGCTCCTCACGGAGATGAACGCGCTGCCGCACAACGTGGGCCCTCTCCAGGCGGAGGTCCTGGTCAAGGAGGCGCTGCGCGGGAGCCCCGTGCAGGTGCGCCGTCTGGCCTCCGAGATCGTGCAGAAGCAGCTCCGCAACGCCGCCGTCGTCAACGCCATGCTCGAACAGCTCCCCACGATGCCATGGACCGGCGAGAACGCCGCGCTCGTGTCGCGGGTGGGCTTCGGCGCCCTGCCGGCGTCCGACGACCCCGCCCGACGCATCGTCGCCAGACGACTGCTGGTCGAGCGGCTCCTGGAACTGCTCGCGTCCGAGGGGGACGCGGGGCGGATCGACGAACTGTCGCGGGAGCTCTCGTCGTCCTACCTGGGGCGGGCGACCACGGCCCCGCCGACCCCCACGAGCGACCGGGCGCCGTCCGACCCGCCCCCGGCGCACCTGGCGGTCGCCCAGGCCCGGGCCCGCTGGCGACGGATTGCCGACGGCGTGGTGGCCGTGGGGCGCGAGCCCCTCTCGATCGAGCAGATCGAGCGCCGGCTGGCGTCGCGGCTTCGGCTGGCGGAGGGCCAGGTGCGGACGTTCGCGGCGGAGCAACTGGCGGTGTGCGAACTGATGGCCTTCACGCTCGCGGCGGAGAGGCCCGAGGAAGCGCCCCGCGCCTCGGAGGTGCTGGAGCGGCTGGCGTCGGAGCGCCGGGCCGCCGACCACGTTCTCACCCAGATCCGGGCCGCCGAGCGGGCCATGCTCGACCTGTGGCTCATCCGCATCGGAGGGCCGGAGCAGTGAGGCGTGCCGTCGTGTTGCTACTGGCGATGGTCGCGGCGGCGCTCGGGGGCGCGACCCAGCCCGAGCCGCACGAGGCCCCCGCGCCGGACCCGCTGGCGCGCTGGAGCGAGGCGCTCGCGGCGCTCGACCCCGCCAAGCCCGGGGCGTACTTCGAACTGGGCGAGAGGATCGCCGACCGCGCGGATCACCCGCTCCACACCCAGACGGCCCGCACGCTCTTCGTGCTCGCCTTCGAGCTCGACCGCACGGCGCGCCAGAGCCAGGGCTGGGCGGCCTCCGCGTGCCTGGCCCTGGCCGACCTCGAATCGCTCTCCCGCGACCGGCAATGGCTGCTGGCGGTGGCTCGGGCGATGGACCGCTCGGGCGGGACGGCGCCGGCCGCCATCGAGCCGCAGCCGCCCCTCCAGACGTCGTTCCTTGCGGCGACCGCGTTGGGGCTGGCGCGGTCGGGCGAGGGCGACCAGGCCCGCCGGCTCCTGGCCCGCGACGACGTCCGCGGCCTGCTCGGCTCCTACGAGCGACTGCTCTCCCCCCTGGGCTACGCCGGGGGTCTTACGGCGCTCGAAGCCCGGCTCCGCGACTGGCCCTGCCGAGAGTGCGGCAACCAGCGCTTCGTCAAGAAGGCCTCGGGCGGGCAGACCACCGCCCGCCTGTGCGGCACGTGCGGGGGCAACCCCGGCCCGACGCTCACGCCCGAGCAGCGGGCCGCCCACCTCCGCTTTGAATCCCTGCTTCTGCGCGGCATCCACCGCTCGTGGTCGGCCCAGATCATCGCCGACACGGGCGTGCCCCTCCGCGACCTCGACCCCGAGCAACTGGCGCCGACCTTCCGCGTCGATCCCGCGAAGCGATACTGGCGGAGCGGCGAATGGACCGACCAGCCCTGACGCCGCGCCGACCGTAGACTCCCCGCCACGGACCGAAGGAGCCCTTATGACCGCCACGCCGGCCCAGCCCCCGCCCCCGACGCCCGCCGGGGCTTCGCCCAAGCCGCAGATCACCTTCGACGAGTTCGCCAGGGTCGACCTGCGGATCGCGCGCGTGATCACGTGCGAGCCGCACCCCTCGGCGGACCGGCTCTGGAAACTGCGGGTCGACGATGGGTCGGGCACGCCCCGCCAGATCTGCGCCGGCGTCCGCGAACACTACACGCCCGACCAGCTCGTCGGTCGGCTCATCGTCATCGTCGCCAACCTCGCGCCGCGCGTGATCCGCGGCGAGGAGTCGCGCGGCATGCTGCTTGCGGCCAGCGACGCGCCCAAGGACGCCACGACGCCCCGGCGCGTCATCGTCCTCAGCCCCAGCGCCGACATCGCGCCGGGATCCATCGTGTCCTAGTGGCGAGAGTCGGAAGTCCGTGGACGGATACGTCCCGGGTGCCACGGGTCATCGGGCGCTTCGCCCGTGACCCGTGCGGCTGTTCGAGGCCCGTCCGGAGGGCGGCACGGGCGACCGCCGGGCGGCTCGCCCGTGGCACCCGCGGCGTCCGCCGGCGCCTTGGTACACGTTCTTCCGACACGCGCCACTAGGCGGGGCTACGGGCGATCCTGAGGGCGGGGCTCGTCGCGGCGGCGGCGCGTCATCGTCTCGAGCTCCGCCATCCGATCGTCCAGGTGCGTCTCGCGTTCCGATTCGAGCCGATCGGCGTCGGCCTTGAGCCGCTCCACGCGGCCCAGCAGCAGTTCGATCTCGCGGCGCTGGGCCCGGAGCCTGGCGTCGAACTGGGCCCCGAGCGATGCGCGGATGGCGTCCAGGTGCTCTCGGAGCGATTCGGGCGTCGCGCCCGGGCGCGCGGCCGCGTGGCGCAGCTCGCGCAGGTCGCGCCCCACCGCCACCGCGCCGCGGATCTCGTCCAGGCGGGCCTGGAAGAGGTCCTCGTCGCGCTGGCGGGCCGAGTCCAGTTCCGCGATCTGCGGGGCCAACCACCCGACCAGGCGCTCGCCCGCCGGTTCGCCGCCGGGATCGAACTCGGCGGCGAGCATCGGCAGGTGCCGCTTGACGAACTCGCGGACGCGCGCGGCGCGGGACGCCGGGTCCTGCCCGCCGGGCCCGGGCGGGCGTGCTTCGTGCTCGGGATCGCCCATCCGCGGGCGCCGAGCGCCGGGCCCCTGTCCCTCGGGGCGCCCGAAGGGCGGGGCGTCCATCGCCAGCTCGCCCATCACGTCGGCGAGCGGGACCCCGGCGTCGAGCTTCTCGACGGCGGCCTCGAGCCGCGACAGCATCGAGCGGGTGTCGTTCAGGCGCCTCGTCAGCCGGCTCTTGACCGCCTCGCGGTCGAGCGGCGCGGCACGCCGCGCCTCCGCAGGCTCGTCCCGCGGCGGCCGCGGCGGCTGGGCCCACGACGCCCAGGCCACCCCGGCGAGCGCGAGCAACGCCAGCACGCGCCCGGTTCGGGCGGCGGTGGACGACGGCCTGCGGGCGTGTGCATGGTTCACGTGCGTGCTCCCTTACATCGACCCGCGACCGTTGGTCAGGTCCGGGCCGGTCTGCCACTCGAATCCTTCGCCCAGGCGGGCCGTCTCGGCGTAGAGCAGGTCCAGCTCGGCGGCGATCGGGTCCTGGTCGTCCAGGGCCGCCACCGTCAACCACGCGGCGACGGCGCCGTCCAGGTCGGAGTCCGTCGTCGCGATGACCGGGGCCTCCGGGGCCGCGGGCGTCGTCGCCTGCCGGTTGAGCCAGACCAGCGCGATGGCGCCGCCCGCGAGCAGCGCCGCCGCCGCCGCGATCCGCATCGGCGACCGGGCCAGCACCCGTGCGAACGGGATCGGCGCCTCGCGCAGGGCCGGCGCACTCCGGTCGGCGACCCGCGACTCCATGCCCGCCGGGGCCGACGAGGCCTCCGCGTGGGCGAGGCGATCCAGGTCCGTCGCGAGGCGGCGATCGGACTCGTCCCAGGCGGGGAGCGGTGGGTGGACGGTCTCGGTCACTGGACACCTCCTCGGCCGAGGCGCGGGCGGCCCGCCTCGTCGGATTCGATCAGCTCCCGCAGCTTGCGGAGGGCCCGGTGGTGCCGGGCCAGCAGCGTGCCCACGGGCTCTTCGAGCAGGGCCGCGATCTGCTTGAAACTCAGCCCGCCGTGGTGCCTCAACTCGACGACCTCGCGGTCGGCGTCGCCGAGGCGGTGGAGCGCCGCCCGCAGGGCCGCGAGGTCCGGCGCCGGGCTGGAATGGCTCCGCGGATCGGCGAGCGGGAGCGCGGCGATGACGTCCGGGTCGGTGGGGGCCGCCTGGCGCTTCACGCGACGGGCGTGGTCCCGCACGCGGTTCATCGCGACGCGGAACAGCCACGACTCGAAGCGTCCCTGCTCCGTGTACTGGCCCGAGCCGAGCTTGGTCGCGATGGTGACGAACACGGACTGGGTGATCTCCTCGGCTTGCTCGTGCCCGCCGCACCGACTCTTGGCCAGGGCGTACACGCGTCGCCCGTACAGGTCAATCACCCGCCGCCACGCGGACTCGTCGCCCTTGGACGCCGCCCGCAGCAGCGTGGCCACCCGGTTCGCGTCGACCTGTCCGTCCTCGGACCGCTTCACCGACGCGAACTCCATTCCCCGTGCAGAACGCCCGTTGGGCCGGCGGTATTGCCCAAGGATAGGGTTATCCGGTCGGGATTCGAACAGGACCCGTTCAGACGTCATGGGCGGCAAACCCCCACCGGAGTCAGGATGTCCGCCATCGCCTATTCCGTCACCGCGACGCTCCCGGACGAGGCCACGGCCCGCGAATACATCGAGTGGCTGGAGGACGGGCACATCGATCGGGTGATCGAGGGTGGGGCCCACAGCGGCATGATCGTCCGGGTCGTCGATCCCGCGGCGCCCATCCGCGTCGAGACCCGCTACATCTTCTCAACCCGGGCCCGCTTCGACGACTACGTGCGCACCGCCGCGCCCGCCCTCAGGGCCGATGGGCTGAAGCGCTTCCCCCCGTCGCGCGGCATCACGTTCGAGCGCCGGGCCGGGGTGGTGCTGTAGGAGTCCGAACGTCCGTTCGTCCGTTCCCGTACACTCGCCTGCCCCAGCCCATGACCTCCCGCCGCGACGACCATGCCCGACCCGCCCGCGAGTTGTCGGACGAGGACCTGTTCCGCAGGTACCTCGGGGGCGACATGGGGTGTTTCCGGTCGCTGGTGGAGCGGCATCACGACGACCTCCTCCGGTTCCTGACGCGGCTGGTCGGGGACCGTGCGGGTGCCGAGGACGTGTTTCAGGACGCGTTCCTCCAGGTCCACCAGTCGGCGGAGACCTTCGACACCTCCCGGCGGTTCAAACCCTGGCTCTTCACGATCGCGGCGAACAAGGGGCGGGACTTCCTGCGTAAGAGGGGCAGGCGGTCGACGCTCGACCTCTCCGCCCCGGTGCAGGGGAATGCCGAGGGCGGGGAGACGTTCGTCGACCTGCTGGCGATCGACGTCCCCCGTCCCGAGCAGGTGGTCGAGGACCGGGAACGCGACGCCCAGGTGCAGCGGGCGGTGGACATGCTCCCCTGGTCGCTGAAGGAGATCCTGCTCTTGGCGTACTTCCAGCGGCTGAGTTATGCCCAGATCGCCGAGGACCTGGAGATCCCGCTCGGGACGGTGAAGTCGAGGCTGCACGCGGCGGTGGCGGCGTTCGCCCGCAACTGGAAGTCGGTCAACGAATCACAATCGCGATAAGCGTGTCCTGGGGGTCCGAGTGTCAATGGACGGGAAGGCGCACGATCACGGCATGCTCGGGGAAGGGCGGGCGGGCCTGAGCCCGGCCGACCGGGCGGCGCTCGACGAGATCCTGAGCGGCGGCTGGGCTCCCGCGTCGAACGAGCGCGGGGCCCGCATGGCGGACCTCCTGGGGCTGCTGGGCGGCACGCCTTGGGCGGACGCGGGCGATCGGGGGACGCTGATTGACGTGACGATGGCGCGCGTGCTGCGGGCCGGTGTGGTGGACGGCGAGCGGGCCATCGAGGCGGCGTTGGTGCCGGACGACCAGGAAGCGCTCGACGCGTGGGTGCTCGGGGGGTACGACCTGTCGCGGGCGCCCGGGTCGCTGCGGGGTCGGCTGGAGGCGCACCAGGCGCTGATGCAGGCCCTGACCGCCGTGCCGCCCTCGAACGAACGGGCGGTGCTCGTGGACCGGACGGTGGCGCGGGTGGACGCGTGGCGTCGGAACGAGGGGCGGCGCCTGCCCATCGAGCCGGTGCCGGCGTACCGGCGGATCCGCTGGCGGGAACTGGCCACGGTCGCGGCGATGGTCATGGTGGGCACGTCGGTGGTGTGGCCCATGGTGTCGGCCGTGCGGCACGCGGCGCAGCGCACGGCGTGCCTCGGTCATTTCAACACGGTGGCATCGGCGATGGGGGCCTACGCCGGTGACTGGCGGGGCTCGATGCCCGTCGCGGTCACCGAGATGGCCGGGCTGCCCTGGTGGGCCGTGCAGCCGGGCAAGCCGGTCGCCAACTCCGCCAACCTCTTCACCCTGCCGCGGACCGGTTACGCCAAGCTCCAGGACCTGGCCTGCGGCGGGAACAGCACCGCGTGCCGCAAGAAGGAAACCCCGCCCAACGCGTGGGATTGGGGCTCGCTGGACGAGGTGTCGTACAGCTACCAGATCATGTTCACGAGCGATCGCCCCGGGTGGGAGGGGGAGGGGGGCAAGGCCGGTCGCATGGCGGTGCTGACGGACCGCTCGCCGGTGGTGCTGCGTGCGGTGCGGGGCGAGTGGGTGTACCCGCTGGAGAACTCGCCCAACCACGCCGGGCGGGGCCAGAACATCCTGTTCACGGACGGGTCGGCGGGGTGGTACGACAGGCCGGTGGTCGGACAGGACAACATCTGGCTCCCGGCGTTCATCGAGGCGGCGATCCGGCGGGCGCTGGAGTCGGACGAGTGGGTGCGTGAACAGCCGCTGCGGGGGATCGAGCTTCCCCAGGGGCACGACGTCTTCGTCGGGCCGTGAGTTGGGTTGTTTGGAAGCGCCTGGCATGGCTTGGGGCCCCTGGCACCGGCGGTCTCCACCAGGAAGGCCGCCGCGACGCTGTGGTGATTGGCTTCGGCGAGGGCCGGCGTCTATAGTCTTGGCCCTGCTCCGGGTCAGGCGGCCGGTCGGGTGCGGAGTTTTCGATGAAGAACAAGACCCACAAAGGGCTGCTGAAGCGGATCCGGATCACCAAGACGGGGAAGGTACGGCACAAGACGGCGGGTCACAAGCACTTGCGTTCGGGCAAGGGGGGGGCCAAGCTCCGCCAGATGCGTCAGGGCGGGGTGATGGCGGACGCGGACGCCAAGCGTCTGGAGCGGTTGCTCTTCCGTCGCCTGCGGGGGCGGACGCAGCCGCGTGCGGCGATCAAGCGGAGTCCGTCGCCGGCGCAGCGTCGTGCGCTGGTGGCGAAGAGGAAGGCCGAGGCGACGAAGTAGGGGCGTGTGCCCCGGGGTGGGCTGTCCGCCGGGATCCAAGCCGGGAGTTCATCCCGCCCCGACCCGGACGCCGGGAGGTTGATCGATGCCCAGGGTGAGGAAGGGCGCGGCTCGCGCCCAGGGGCGCAAGAAGATCCTGCGGGCGGCCCGCGGATACTTCGGCGTCAAGCACAAGCACAAGTACCAGGCCGAGAACCAGCTGGTGCGGTCGGGCGTGTACGCCTTTCGCGACCGGCGTCAGCGCAAGCGCGACTTTCGGGCCCTGTGGATCACGCGGATCACGGCGGCGTGCCGCATGCGGGGCACGCGCTACAGCCGCTTCATGAACGGGCTGAAGCTCGCGGGCGTGCTGCTCAACCGCAAGATGCTCAGCCAGATCGCCATCGACGATCCCAAGCTGTTCGACGGGCTGGTGGAGACGGCCAACAAGAACGCCAGGGCCCTGACCGCCAAGGCCTGAGCGGAGGGTGAGCCAGGATTCCGCGCGGCCCGGCGCCCCGGGCCGCGTGTGCTTTCTGGGGGCGTGGTAGGCTTGGATCCTGGAGGCCGACGCGTGGGATGGTGGTTCGCCAACTTCTGGTCATCGGACCCGATGGTGGCGGTCGCATGGATCGTCTGGGTGGTGGTGTCGATCGTGCTGCACGAGCTTGGGCACGGGTGGGCGGCGATCCGGCTGGGGGACGACACGCCGCGGCGCCTCGGGCACATGACGTGGAACCCCATCGTGCACATGGGGTGGATGAGCCTGGTCATGCTGGCGGTGATCGGGATCGCGTGGGGCATGATGCCCGTGGATCCGTCGCGCCTCCGGGGGCGTCACGGCGACGCGGTGATGTCGGCGGCGGGCCCCGCGGTGAACCTGGCGCTGTTCGGGCTGTGCGTCGTCATGATGCCGGTGACGGCGGCGGTCGTGGACAGCGGCACCAACCTGGGGCGGAACCTGATGACGCTGTGGCTCGTCGGGGGCGCGCTCAACCTCACGCTGATGCTCTTCAACCTCGTGCCCGTGCCGCCGCTCGACGGTTCGCGGATCGCGGCGTCGTTCTCCGAGGGGTACCGGCGTTTCGCGGCGACGGAGCAGGGGGCGGTGGTGTCGCTGATCGCCTTCGTCGTGCTGTTCATGTGGGGCGGGGGCGAGATCTTCGGATTCGGATTCGACGTGACGCGTGCGGCGGCGCGGGCCGGCATGGACCTGCTCGGCGTGCGATGGGGGAGCTCCGCCTAGTGGCGCGAGTCGGGAGTCCGTGGACGGATGCGCGCCGGGTGCCACGGGTCATCGGGCGCTTCGCCCGTGACCCGTGCGGGTCGGGTGTCGGGAGCAAGGCGGCACGGGCGATCCGCCGGGCGGATCGCCCGTGGCACCCGCGGCGTCCGCCCGCGCCTTGGTGCGCGTTCTTCCGACGCACGCCACGAGTGGTGTGTGTCGGAAGTCCGTGGAGGGATGCACTCCGGGTGCCACGGGTCATCGGGCGCTTCGCCCGTGACCCGTGCGGCTGTTCGACGCCGGTCCGGACACCGGCACGGGCGATCCGCCGGGCGGATCGCCCGTGGCACCCGCGGCGTCCGCCCGCGCCTTGGTGCGCGTTCTTCCGAGGCACGCCACGAGTGGTGTGTGTCGGAAGTCCGTGGACGGATGCGCTCCGGGTGCCACGGGTCATCGGGCGCTTCGCCCGATGACCCGTGCGGGTCGGGTGTCGGGAGCAAGGCGGCACGGGCGATCCGCAAGGCGGATCGCCCGTGGCACCCGGAGCGCCCGCCGGCGCCTTGGTGGACGGCTTTCCGACTCGCAGCACTGGCTCAGCCCGGGCCCGCCAAGGCGCAGAGCTTGTAGAGGACGCGGGCGCCGACGTTGGCGTCCCATTCCGGCTCGCCCACGGGGCCCGGGGCCACCTCGACCAGGTCGAAGCCGACGACGCGTTTGCCGCTGGCGCGGAGGGCGTCGAGGAGCAGGGCGGCCTGGTTGAAGGACAGCCCTCCGGGCACGGGCGTGCCGGTGTGCGGGCAGAGCGACGGGTCGAGCCCGTCGACGTCGAAGGAGACGTAGACGGTGTCGGGGAGGGCGCCGATGGCGTGGGCGGCGAGGTCGGAGAAGCGTTCGCCGTCGAGCAGTCGCTGGGCCCAGACGTCGTCGTAGTGGGCGTGCACGCGGTCGCCCTGTGCCTTGGCGAAGTCGACCTCGGCGCGGCAGCAATCACGGAGGCCGACCTGCACCAGGCGCGTGACGCGCTGCAGGTGCGTGAGCACGTTGTGCATGATCGAGGCGTGGGAGAAGGAGAAGCCCTCGTAGGCCTGGCGCAGGTCCATGTGCGCGTCGACGTGAAGGACGCCGATCGGCCCGAACTTCTCGGCGACGGCGCGGATGGCGCCGAAGGGGACGGCGTGCTCGCCGCCGACCACGCCCGGCGTCTTGCCCTCCGCCAGGATGCGGGCCACGCGGTCGTGGACGAAGTCGTTGAGCGCCTCGGAGGCGGCGTTGACGCGGGCGAGGGACTCGGGGTCGGCCTCTCCGCCGCCGGCCTCGATGAGCGGGCGGGCCAGGGCGCCGGCCTGGGCGGACAGCTTGCGGACCTGGCGGTCCTCCTCCTCCATGAAGATCCCGCGCTCGTAGACGGGCCCGAAGCGCCGGTCGAGGAGGTCGACCTGTGCGGAGGCCTGGAGGATGGCGCTGGGCCCGTCGGCGGTGCCCGGGCGGTACGAGGTCGTGGCGTCGAAGGGCACGGGGACGAGCACGATCGACGCCTGCGCGCGGGTGAAGGGGAGGCCGAAGATCCCGGAGCCCGGGGCGGCGGCGTCGTCTGGGTTGAAGGTGGACATGCGCCCTCCTGAGGGTGAGAGGGCAGAGGGTAGCGGGGCGTACGCTCGGGGCGTGAAGTACGGCGTGATCATCCCGGACGGCGCGGCGGACCGGCCCATCCCGGACCTGAACGGGCTGACGGCGATGGAGGCGGCGTCGACCCCAAACCTCGATCGGCTGGCGCAGGCGGGCCGCGTCGGCACCGTCCGGACCACGCCGCCGGGGATGGAGGCCGGGTCGGACGTGTGCTCGATGTGCCTGCTGGGGTACGACCCGGTCAGGTGGCACACGGGGCGGGCCCCGCTGGAGGCGGCGGCCCTGGGGCTGGAGGCCGGGCCCAAGGACTGGATCTTCCGCCTCAACCTGGTGACCACGGGGCTGGCGGGGACGGAGCAGGGCGGGCTGATGCTCGACCACTCCGCCGGGCACATCACCGACGGCGAGGCGCGGTCGCTGGTGTCGGACCTTTCGGCGTACTGGAAGCAGCACGCGCCGGAGTTGGCGGGCGGGATGGTGCTAACGCCGGGCGTGAGCTACCGCAACATCCTGATCGACCGCTCCGGGCGGGACTTCGCGCTGGTCAAGACCACGCCGCCCCACGCGATCCCCAACGAGCCCTGGGCGCCGCACCTGCCCAAGGGCGGCGGCGCGGGGAAGGAAGCGGAGGTGCTGCGGACGCTCATGCGCCTGTCGGCGCAGATGCTCGCCGACCACCCGATCAACCGGGCCCGGGTGGAGGCGGGGCTGCGCCCGGCGACGATGGCGTGGATCTGGGGGCAGGGCGTCAAGCCCAGCGTGCCGAGCTTCAAGGAGAGGTACGGGCTGCGGGGGGCGATGATCACGGCGGTGGACCTGCTGGCGGGGATCGCCACGTACATCGGGTGGGAGCGTCTGAAGGTGCCGGGCATCACGGGCTACCACGACAACGACTACGAGGGCCAGGGAAGGGCGACGATCACGGCGCTGGACGAGTACGACATCGTGTGCTGCCACGTCGAGGCGCCGGACGAGGCGAGCCACCAGGGCGACTGGCAGACCAAGGTGGCGAGCATCGAGGCCATCGACCGGTACGTGGTGGGGCCCGTCGCGCGTCGGCTGGAGGCGTTCGGCGACCCGGCGACCGACCCGTCGGCGGAGGGATGGCGCCTGCTCGTGCTGCCCGACCATTACACGCTGGTGGGCACGCGCAAGCACGACGCGACGCCCCCGCCCTTCCTCATGGCCGGGTCGTGGGTGCGGAGCGTGGTGCCGCGCCGGTTCACCGAGGCGGAGGCGGCCCAGAGCGACCTGCACATCGAGTCCGGGCACGAGCTGATGGAGCACTTCCTCAGGAGCGGGCTGGCCTCGGTCAAGTCTGGGCGGGGCGTGCGGTGAACCCGGCGACGCTGGAGCGCGTGACGCGGGGCTTCGCCGAGCGGTTCGGCGGAGAGCCGACGGCGGCGGCGTGGGCGCCGGGGCGCGTCAACCTCATCGGCGAGCACACCGACTACAGCGGGGGCTTCGTGCTGCCCATGGCGATCGAGCGCGGGATCGCCGCGGTGGCGCGGTCGGCGGTCGGCGAGTCGCGCGTGCTGGCGGTCGACACCGGGGAGACCAGGCCGCTCGACCCCTTGGCGTTCGCGCCGGTGGGGGGTTGGCTCGGGTACGCCGGGGGCGTGCTCGTCCTGCTGGCGCGGCGATCGGGGCGGCCCGGCGCCCTCGAGGTGGCCTTCGGCGGCGACCTGCCCATCGGGGCCGGGCTGTCGAGTTCCGCGGCCCTCGAAGGCGCGGTGAGCCTGGCCGCGGGGCGCGTCATGGGGGTGGAGCTGAGCCCGGCGGAGCGAGCGGCGCTGTGCCGCCGTGGCGAGCACGAGTACGCGGGCGTGCCCTGCGGGATCATGGACCAGGCGATCGTGTGCTCGGCGGTCGCGGGGCACGCGCTCCTGATCGACTGCCGCGACGCATCGATGAGCCCCGTGCCGATCCCCGATGACGCCGCGGTCGTGGTGATGAACACGGGCGTGCGGCACGACCTTGCGTCGGGGGAGTACGCCCGGCGGCGGCGGGCGAGCGCCGCTGCGGCCGCGGCGCTCGGTGTCGAGTCGCTCCGCGACATCGACGAGGAAGGGCTGGCGGGGCGTGCCGGGGGGCTGAGCGAAGACCTGGCCCGGTGCGTCAGGCACGTGGTCGGCGAGAACGCGCGGGCGCGCCGAGCCGCCCGGGCCCTGGGCGAGGGCGACCTGGGGCTTGTCGGCTCGTTGATGAACCTGTCGCACGACTCGCTGCGTGACGACTTCCGGGTATCCTGCGCGGAGCTGGACACGCTGGTCGAGGCCGCTCGGGGCGTGCCGGGCGTGTACGGGGCCCGGATGACCGGCGCCGGGTTCGGCGGGTGCGCCATCGCGCTGGCTCGGCCCGAGGCGGTCGCGGCGCTGGCGGGGGCCGTAGCGTGCGAGTACCGGCGTCGGCACGGGCGTCGGGCGGAGGTGTTCGTGAGCGGGGCGTGCGGGCCGGCGGGGATGGTGGACCTCTGATCGGAGGCGCGATGGGGACAAGCGGCTTGGGCCTGCCACAGAGAGCGCTGATCGGCATGGTGCATGTCGGGGCCCTCCCCGGGACGCCGGGCGCGCGCCTGGGCGTCGCCGACCTCGCCGAGCGGGCGGCCGACGAGGCCCGCGTGCTCGCCGACGCCGGGTTCGAGGGGGTCATCGTCGAGAACATGCACGACCGCCCGTACGTGGTCGGGCCGCACGGCCCGGAGATTGTGGCGGCGATGACGCGCGTGGCGGGGGCGGTGCGCTGGGCGGCGCCGGGGCTGGTGCTGGGCGTGCAGATCCTGGCGGCGGGGGAGCGCGAGGCGGTCGGCGTGGCGCACGCGGTGGGGGCGTCGTTCGTGCGCTGCGAGAACTTCGTCTTCGCGCACGTCGCCGACGAGGGGCTCATGGAGCGGGCCTGCGCCGGGCCGCTGCTGCGGTTCCGGCGGGCGATCGGGGCCGAGGGCGTGCGCCTGCTGTGCGACCTGAAGAAGAAGCACGCGGCCCACGCGATCACCGCGGACGTGCCGCTCGCCCGGGCCGCCGCCGCCGCGGAGTTCTTCGGCGCCGACGGCGTGATCGTCAGCGGCGCGCACACCGGCGAGGCGACCCGCCCCGACGACGTGAGGGAGGCCAAGGGCGGGTGTGGGCTGCCGGTGCTGGTCGGGTCGGGCGTGGCCCCCGCCGACGTGCCGGCGCTCCTGGCCCACGCCGACGCGTTGATCGTGGGGTCGTCCATCAAGGCGGGCGGCGTGTGGTCCGGGGCGATCGACGCTGACCGCTGCCGCCAAGTCGTCAGGGCGCGGGGCTGATGGGCGGCATGCCCGACCAGCCCGTGCGCGGCCTCCGCCGCCTGCTGGCGCCCGCAGCCTGGTGCGGGGCGATCGGGCTGGTGCTCGTGCTTGCGGCCCAGGCCGCCCTGCGGTTCCTGCGGGTCGAAGCCCCGATGGGGGAGTTGGAGACGGGCTCGTCGGGCGACTTCGTGCACTACTATCACGCGGCCCAGGCGGTGCTCGACGGCGCCGACCTCTACGCCGCGGGCATCCGCTGGTACATCTACCCGCCCCTGTTCGCGGTGCTGCTGGCGCCCCTGGCGGTGCTGCCCTTCGGCGCCGCGGCGGCGTCGTGGACGGCCCTCAACGCCGCGCTGATCGTGGCGACGCTGGTCGTCGGCGCCCGCGAGTGTGTCCGGCGCTTCGGGCCGCGCGTCGACGAGGCGCTCCTGCCCGTGGCCCTGCTCGTGGCGGCCCTCGTCATGTCGGACAAGATCAGGGCCGACCTGCGCCTGGGCCAGACCGACGCCCTCATCCTGCTCGCCATGACGCTGGGGCTCGTCTGGGTCGGCAGGCGCGCGGCCCTTTGCGGGCTGGCGATCGGGTTCGTCATCAACATCAAGTACCAGGGGCTGGTGTTCCTGCCCTACCTGCTCGTCCGGCGCCGGTGGCGCGAGGCGGCGTGGTCGGCCGCGTGGTCCGCCGCGTTCGCGCTCTCCACGTCGCTGGTCTTCGGCTGGGAGCGGAACCTGGGGTACCTGCGATCGGCGTTCGCCGGGCTGGCGGAAGGCGTCTTCGGGTCCGTGCGCTCGGGCGAGGGGCGCCCCACGCTCTTCCCGCTCGAGTGGGAGCGCAGCGTCTCGATCCCGAGCGTGCTGGCAAGGGCCGCCGGGGCCCTCGGCGCGCCCGCGGCCCTCGTCTGGCTCGGCACGCTGGTGCTCGGGGCGGGCGCGGTCTCGATCGGCTGGGCCATCTACCGCCGGCACGGATTCGGGCTCTGGGGCAGCGGTCAGGCCCCGGCGGTGGTGGGGCTGGAGTGGTGCGGGCTGATCGCGGGCGTGCTGGCCTTTTCCCCCCAGACGACCTCGCGGCACCTGTACGCCCTGCTGCTGCCCGTGCTGGCGGCGAGCGTGCTCCTGGTCGGGCGTCGCCCGTGGGCGGAGGGGGCGCCCGCGCGATGGCCGTTGCTCGCGGCGATGCTCGTGCTGGCGGCGGGGCTGAGGCTGCCCCCTGGCGGGGGCGGGTTTGAGGGCGCGGTGGCGTGGTGGCGCGCGGTCGGCGGGGCGACGTGGTGCCAGTTGGTCTTCTTCTTCGCGTTGCTGTGGGCCGGGCTGGGCTGGGCCCGTCGGCTCGGCGCCGAGGGCGGGCGGTCGGGCGTTGCGTAAGCTTGCCCGGTCGCGGGCGCCGCGATCGTCCATGCCGCACGCACCCGCGGACAGCGTCGCGAACGCCGACTCGACCCAGGCGGTCGAGTTGTCGGTGATCGTGCCCGCGTACCGCGAGGGCGGGCGGATCGAGCGCACGCTATCGGACCTCGTGCCGACGCTGGAGGGCGGGCCCCGGACCAGCGAGCTTGTGCTGGTCAACGACGGGTCCGACGACGGCACCCAGGGCGCGATCGACGCCTGGCGCCGGGACCGCGCGAGCGGCGCCCTGGTGCGCATTGTCGTCCTCCGGCACGGGGTGAACCTGGGGAAGGGCGCGGCGGTGCGCACGGGCCTGGCGCACTCGACCGGGGCTTGGAGGCTGGTGATGGACGCCGACAACGCCTGCCGCGTGAGCGAGGTCGAGCGGCTGCTGGCGAGGGCGAGGCCCGGCGTGGGGATGGTGGCGGGGTCGCGTCGAGCGGCGGACGCGCGGGTGACCGTGTCGCGTGACCGTCGCCTGTTCTCGACGGTGTTCCGGGGCACGCTGCGCCTGATGGGATTGGCGTTGCTCGGCGACACGCAGTGCGGCTTCAAGCTCTACAGCGCCGAGCTGGCGCGGGTCGTCGGGGAGTACGCCCGCGAGGACGGGTTCGTTTTCGACGTGGAGCATCTGTCCCTGGCGCGGGCCGCGGGGCTGGGGATCGCCGAGGTGGGCGTCCAATGGCACGAGCAGGGGGGGAGCACGGTGAGGCCGATCCGCGACGGGGTGCGGATGCTGGTCGGAGCGGCGCGGATCCGCTGGCGGCTGCGGGGCGGGCTGCCGCGGCGGGCGAGGTCGCAGGTCGAGGCCAAGCCCGCGGGCGTGGGGGCGGCGAGGTGAGCCGGATAATCTTGGTGCGGCGCGGGCATGGAGGGCGCGCCCCGGTATGACGCAGATCCTGGCCCTGGCCGCGTTCCTGCTGATCCTGGTGCACGACCTGTTCGGCGGCGCGCTGCTCGCGGGGTCGCCGAGGGGCGCCTGGGTCGTCGCGGCGACGCTCGCCCCGCTGGCGCTGCTCGCGGCGGCGGTGCACGCGGTCTCGATCCACACGGCGCGGCGGCTGGACCGCGGCGCGCCGTTCCGTGCGGCGAACACGGCCGAGGGGGCGCTGGGGGCGGCGCGGCTGGTGGGCGGGGCCTGCTACGCGGGGGGCGTGCTGATCCTGGGGTGGCCCGACGTCGTGCGCGGCGCCATGGGCAACACGATCCTGCTCGACGAGCTGGTGATCGCGGCCCCGTTCCTGGCGTTCCTGGTGGTGGGCTGGGTGTCCATCTGGGGCGTGGATCGGCGGCTGCGCGAGGCGACGATGCTCAAGCACCTGGACGACGGGGCCGAGCCCGTGCCCCCGCTGGGGGCCGCGGCGTTCGTGCTCATGTCGACGCGGCACCACCTGCTCCTGGTGCTGGTGCCCGTCGCGATGGTGATGGCGTGGACGGAGCTGGTCGATCGCGGGCTGGGCGCCATCGGCTCCAGGTTGGAGCGCGGCGGGGGGCTGCCCGCCTGGCTGGGATCGATGGAATCGGCGAGCGCGGCGGCGGCGCTGGCGCAGCTCGCGGGCATCGCGGCGATCGTCGTGCTCTCGCCGCTGCTCCTGCGACGTCTCTGGAGCACCTCGCCCCTCGCCGGCCCCCTGCGGGACACGCTGGTGGGCATGGCCCGGCGCTACGGCGTGCGGCTGGGGCGGCCGCTGGTGTGGCGCACGCATGGGCTGATGGTCAACGGCGCGATCCTGGGGGCCTTCTGGCCCGCCCGCTACCTGCTGCTCACCGACGCGCTGCTCGAACACCTCTCCGCGGAGCAGATCGAGGCGGTGGCGGCCCACGAGATCGGGCACGCCCGCCTTCGGCACCTGCTCTGGCTGGGGGCCGCGGTGATCGCCACGCTCCAGGCCGTCGGCGTGGGGGCCCATTGGCTTGGGGTCCGGGGGGACGAAGCGAGCGCGGCGGCCGGCGCGACGCTGGTGCTCTCGCTCGCCGCCGCCGCGGGCGTCTTCACGTGCGTGAGCCGGGTCTTCGAGTGGCAGGCCGACGCCTTCGCCGTCAGGCACCTGAGCCTGACCCTGCCGGCGCCCCTGCCCGGGCGGGCGCCGGCGATGACCGAGCACGCCGCGACGATCATGACGGCGGCGCTGCGGAACGTCGCGGAATGGAACGGCGTGCCCGTGGGCCGCCCGAGCTGGCGCCACGGGTCGATCGCCCTGCGCCAGCAGAAGCTGTGGAAGCTCGTGGGCGTTCCGGTCGATGAACTGCCCATCGATCGGCGTGTCCGGCGGATCAAGGGGGCCACGGCGGTGGCGCTGGCGGCGGGCGTCGGGGCCATGTTCCTGCTGCCCTTGTGATGAGGTGCGATTGGGATTGACCTCCATCGAGTCCGGGTTGTGCCAGCGGATCGAGTCGCGCCGCTCGGCGCTGCTCGACGACCTGCGCCTGCACGTCGGGCTGCCCACGGGCGGGTTCAACGCCGAGGCCCTGGACCGGGAGCGCGGGATCTTCTGCGAGCGCCTCGGGCGGCTGGGTGCGGACGTCCGGCTCGTGCCGGGCGAACCGGCGGAGGAGTGGCTGACCGGGGCGGGACGCGCCCCGCCCCCGACCGCGGTGTGCTCGCGGCTCCGCCCCGGCGCCCGGTGCCGAGTGCTCCTCTCGGGGCACCTCGACACGGTGCACGACCCGGCGGGGCCGTTCCGCGAGCTGGTGGTGTCCGGCGACGGGTCGCGGGCGACCGGGCCCGGGTGCGTGGACATGAAGGGCGGGCTCGTGATCGCCGTCGCCGCGCTCGAAGCCCTCGACGAGGCCGGGCTCGAGGTCTCCTGGACCTTCGTGTTCAACAGCGACGAGGAGACGGGGTCGTACCACTCGTCGGCGGCGCTGGGCGACCAGGCCCGGCGGCACGACGTCGGGCTGGTGTTCGAGCCGGCGATGGGCAACGGCGGGCTCGTGGTGGAGCGCTCGGGGAGCGGGCAGTTCGTGATCGACGTGGAGGGGCGATCGGCGCACGTGGGGCGCGACTTTGCGTCCGGGGCCTCCGCCGTGGTCGGGCTGGCCCGGTGCATCGTGCGGTGCGACGGGCTGGTGGACGTGCCGGGAGGCGTCGTGGTCAACCTTGCACCGATCTCGGGGGGCGTGGCGCCCAACGTGGTTCCCGACCGGGCCCGGGCGCTCGGGAACGTGCGCTTCAAGACGGCCGAGCAGTCGGAGCGCCTCGGGCGGGAGCTGGACGCGTTGTCGACGCCGGGCGACTCGCTGCCGCGCGTCCGGGTGCGCCGCAGCTTCGCCCGCCCCGCCAAGCCCTTGACCGACGGCGTGCGGGGGCTGGCGGCGCTGGTCCGTCGGGCCAGCGAGGACCTGGGGCGCGAGCTGCCGTGGGGCTCGACGGGCGGCGTGTGCGACGGGAACAACCTCCAGGCGCATGGGCTGCCCACGGTCGATACGCTTGGCGTGCGGGGCGGGGGGCTCCACACGACCGACGAGTGGATCGAGCTTCCCAGCCTCGTCGAGCGCTGCCAGTTGGCGGCGCTCGTGATCCACCGGCTGACCGAGGGCGGGGCGCCGCCGCCCGTGCCGGCGGGCTGACACGGGCCTTCAGGGAACACAATGACGACGACGCAGACACCGACGCCCACCTCCGCAGCGACCGAGTTGACGGCGGGCGAGCGCCTCGCCGCCAACCCCAGGGTGCGGGAGGCGGTCGACGCCGCGCTGAAGGAACTGCGGGCCGCGTCGGCCCAGATCACCGAGGCCCGCCCCCCCCTGCCCGGGCGGAAGCAGGGGTACGAGGACCTGATGGCCCGGGCCGCCGCGGCTCGGGGGCGCCCGCTGCTCTACCCCATGCTGGGCTCGGGCGTGGGGAACGGGCCGCTGGTGGAGCTGGCCGACGGCAGCGTGAAGTGGGACATGATCTGCGGGATCGGCGTGCACTTCTTCGGGCACTCCGACGCCGACCTGGCCGAGCGGGCCCTCGTCTCGGGCCTCGACGACACGCTCAAGCACGGCAACCTGCAGTCCAACTTCGAGCCCTACCGCTTCGCCGAGGTGCTGCTCGAACAGGCCCGCAAGAGCAGCCGGCTCAAGTACTCGTACCTGGCGACGGGCGGCGCGATGGCCAACGAGAACGCGCTGAAGGTGTGCTTCCAGAAGAAGTACCTGGACCAGGTCCAGGGCCCGGCGGGCGGCGCGGCCGTCAAGCCCGAGGTGCTGCTCGCCAACACCACGCCCAGCATGCGCGTGCTGGCGTTCCAGGACTGCTTCATGGGGCGGTCGCTGGTCATGGCCCAGATCGGCGACAGCCACCAGGGGCGCGAGGGGCTTCCCAACGGCGTGTTCGTCGACTACGTGCCCTTCTGGGACCCCTGGGCCGCGGAGCGCCTCGGCCCGGGCCCACAGGGCAAGGCCCGTTTCATTGACGCCGCGGTGAAGCAGGTGGAGCAGTACGCCCGGCGCTACCCGGGCGGGCACGCGTGCTTCATCTTCGAGCTGGCCCAGGGCGAGGGCGGGTTCAACGTAGGGGACCGCGACTTCTTCAAGGCGCTGATGGACGCGTGCCGGGCCCACCGCATCGCCATCTGGGACGACGAGATCCAGACCTTCGGGCGCACGCCCCGGATGTTCGCCTACGAGCACTTCGACCTGGGCGACTACGTCGACGTGCTCTGCGTCGGCAAGATGACGCAGGCCTGCGCGACGCTGTGGACCGAGGAGTTCAACCCCAGGTCGGCCCTCCTCTCCGGTACCTTCACCGGGGAGGGCGTCTCCTTCCGCGTCGGGCAGCGCGTCATCGAGCGGCTGGCCGACCCCGCCAACGGGTACTTCGGCGAGCGCGGGCACTTCGCGCGCCACCACGCCCTCTTCCGCTCGCACGCCCGGGCCCTGATCCAGAAGCACCCCGAGTGGTTCCCGCCGGTCGACGCCCTCAACGGCGGCGGCGACCGCCTGGTCGACGGGTTGGGAGGCATGATGCGCCTGACCCCCTTCGGCGGGCGGAAGGACAAGGTCCAGGCCGCGTGCAAGGCGTGCTTCGAGGAGGGCGTGATCGTCTTCTACTGCGGGCACGGCCCGTACCACCTGCGCATGCTGCCGCCCCTGCCCGCGATGAGGGACGAGCACTGGCCCAAGGTCTTCGCGTGCCTGGAGAAGGGGCTGGCCAGGGCCGCGGGCTGACGCAGGCGCCTCCGTCACGCCGGGGATGAGGAGTCCGCGACGGATCCCCGGATCGATCCCGGGAAGCGTGCGACGTCCGTGCGGAACGGCGCGTGACGCCCTTCAGACCCCCGCGGGCACGGGCTCTTCGATGGGCGGGGCGGGCGCGTCTTCCGCCGCCGGCAGGCCCGCGGCCCTGAGCAGCTCGAGCGCCTTGGCGATGCCCTGGTCCTGCTCGCCGCGCCGGGGCGTCGGGGCGAAGGCGTCGGGTCGGAGGGGGTTGCCCTCCAGGCGGCGCCCCCTGGCGGTGAGGAAGTCGGCGCCCGGGTACTGGATCTCGAACCCGTGCGGCAGGCGGGCGAAGCTGGAGAAGAGCACGGCCCCGGCGGTGGGGGAGCCGACGATCGGCGAGTCGAGCGACTCCTTCAGCGCCGCCGCGGCGATCTCCGAGCAACTGGCCGACCCGCGGTTGACGAGCACGGCGATCCGGCCGGCGAAGGGCTTGCCGTCGCGGGCGCTGGTCGACATGCGCCGGGCCGCCGACTCGGCCATGGCCTCCAGGTCGACCGACTCCTTGCCATCGTCGTCGGTCCGGGTCTTGACGGCGACGACCTTGGAGAGGGGCGTGCCCACGACGGTCTCGGGCGGCAGGAGCATCCCGAGCAGGTGCATGAGGTTGCGGAGCTGGCCCCCGCCGTTGGAGCGCAGGTCGAGGATCAGGCGGTTCGCCTTGCGGGCCTCCTCCATGAGCTTCTCGATGTTCTTGCGGTCGTAGCCGGTGGAGAAGGTCCAGACCTTGAGCACGGCGGTGTCATCGTCGGCCCAGGTGAGCGTCTCGGGCCTCCTGTTGGAGAGGCGCTGCCGCATGAGCGTGAGGTCGCGGACCTCGCCCGTGGCGGACATCACCTTGATCGTGAGCGTGGAGCCCTCGGCACCCTGCAGGTCCGTCACGCCGTCGGCCGCCTGCCCGTCCACCTGGACGATGCGGTCGCCGGCCTGGAGCCCGGCGGTCTCGGCGGGGGACTCGGGGACGACGTCGGTGAGCAGCAGCCCGTCGCCCTCGGGGCGGGCCTGGACGCCGATGCCCACCGTGGTGTTCGTGACGCGGGCCTCGCGGGCCTGGGGCGTGCGCAGGCGGATGTGGCTGATGCCGAACTGGCGGAGGGCCCGGTTGGTGGCCCTGACGAAGGCGGCGTGGTCGGCGGCCTTGTCGATCTCGCCGCGCTGGGCTTCGAGCTTCTCGGGCCACTGGCTCAGGTCGATCCCCGGGACGTACGCCCGCTCGGTCACGATGCGGGTGACGCCGGCGAGGACCTCGTCGCGCTGCTCGGGGGTCAGGGGCTGGGCCCAGGCCGCGGCGGTCAGGAGCAGCGTGAGGATCCACGCGGTCAGGCGGCTCGATCGCATGGGCGTAGTGTGACGCGAAGGCCCGCGGATTTCAAGCCCGTTTCGGGCTCACTCGCCCGGGATGTGCGAGATCACGCCCTCCCAGGGGCTGCTGGCGCTGGCGTACAGGCGCCTGGGGATCCGGCCCGCCAGGCGGCTGTGCCGACCGGCGAGCACCGCGTGACGCATGGCGTGTGCCATCAGGACCGGGTCCTTGGCGTGGGCGACGGCGGTGTTGAGCAGCACGCCGTCGGCCCCCAGCTCCATGGCGATCGACACGTCGCTGGCCGAGCCGACCCCCGCGTCGACGATGACCGGGTACGCCGCGTCCCCCTCCTTGAGCAGCTCCAGGCACAGGACGACGTTGTTGCGGTTCAGGACGCCCTGGCCCGACCCGATAGGGCTGCCCGCGGGCATGACGCTGGCCGCCCCGGCCTCCTTGATCCGCACCGCCGCGATCGGGTCGTCGCTCGTGTACGCCAGGACCTGGAACCCATCCTTGACCAGTTCGCGCGTGGCCTCCACGGTGCCGGCGGGGTCGGGCAGGAGCGTCTTGCGGTCCCCCAGCACCTCGACCTTCACCCACGACGCCCCCGGGTTGCGGAGCTGCTCGAGCAGCTCGCGCCCGAGGCGGGCGACGCGCACGGCGTCGGGCGCCGAGAAGCACCCGGCGGTGTTGGGCAGCACCGTGTACCGCGACAGGTCGAGGTGGTCCAGCAGCGACTGGCCCTTGTCGTTGTAGAGGCGCTCGCGCCGCACCGCGACCGTCACCACCTCGGCGCCGCTGGCGTCGAGCGCCGCCCGCATGACGCCCGCGTCGCGGTACTTGCCCGTGCCGACGATCAGGCGGCTGGCGAGCCGGCGTCCGCCCAGCACGAGGGGCTCGACGCCCGGCTCGGGGGTGTCGCGGGGCTGGTTCATCGGGATGGACGCCGCGTGGCTCACTCCGGGCTCTCCGTGCTCAACCGCCGCCGACCAGGGTGACCAGTTCGACCCGGTCCCCCCCGGCGAGGGGCGTGGATTCGTGCTCGCGGCGCGGGACCAGGCGGGTGTTGACCTCGGCGGCGCACGCGGCCCGCGCCAGGCCAACCCGCTCGATCAACTCGCGGAGCGTGGTGCCCTCGGGCACCTGCTCGGCCTTGCCGTTGACGATCACCTCCATGCGCGGAACTCTAGTTCGGGGGCCGGGGGCGCGCCGCGATCGAGCGGCCCGCCACCCCGTCGGGCGATACGCTTCACGGCTGGCACAGGAGGCCCCGACGATGGCGGTCGGCAAGGAAGCGATGGCGGGCGCGCCGTGGGTGCGCAGGGTGCTCCTGGTCGCCCTGGGCTGCCTGCTCGCGGCGGGGGTGCCCGCCTGCGGCGACGGCGACGGGTACAGCCAGGAGACCCCCGACGCCACCCTCCGCACCGCCCGCAAGATGGTCGAAAGGGGCGAGGCGAAGAAGATCGTTACCCTCATCCACGCCGACTCGCGCGAGATGGCGGCGGTGCTCAAGCGACTGGGGTCGCTGCTGGGAAACATGCAGGACCTGGCCGGGGAGATCGCCAAGGCCTTTCCTCAGGAGGTCGAGAAGCTCAAGGGCGACGTCGAGAAGGGGTCCGGGTCGGCGCGGGCCCAAGGGTTGCTCCAGGCGTTCACCGGCGGACGCCCCCCGCGGGACCGCAACGCCGCCCGGGCCCAGCAGAACCAGTTCGCCCTGCTGATCCGCAATGTCTTCGCCGACCCCTTCGGATGGCTGGCGGACCAGGAGGGTCGGCTGTCGACGGCGTTCGTCGACGACTCCACGGTCGCGATCCTGTACGACGACAAGCCGGTCATCCCGGTGATCGGGCTGCTCATGCGCCAGCGCCGGGGGCTGTGGTACATCGAGCTGCCCACGGGCATGCCCGGCGCGGACAAGTTCCTTCCCCGCAGCCGCGAGGAGTACTCGGTCATCGGCAGCGTCGTCAAGGTCTTCGACCAGGTGGTGATCGACCTGACCGCGGACGTGCGCACGCGGCGCGTCTCGAACCTCGACGGCCTGTCGCGCAACGCGGGCGAGAAGGCCTTCATCCCCATGGCGATGGCGTTCTACGCCTACACGAGGTTGCTCGAGGACCGGAGCAAGGCCCCCGGCCCCCGGTAGACCCTACCAGGGCGCCCCCGTCCCCCGCAGGTCGCTCGGCGTCCTGCCGGGCTGGGCCCCGAACCCGGGGAAGCGCAGCCCCGCGTCCCCACCGGTCCCCAGCGGGCGGAGCGTCAGCCCGAGCGTCGTCTCGCTGGTGATCGTGTTGTACCCGACGGACACGGCGACCAGGATGCCGGCGGAGAAGCGCCGCACCTCGGCGGTCACGCTGTGCAGGTCGTCGTTCTTGAGGTCGTAGCTGCCGACCAGGAGCAGGTTGTAGCGACGGCTCATGGCGTACTGCACGCCCGCGTCCAGGTACGTCGAGTCCTGGCTGTTGATGAACCGCCCCTCGGCGAAGCTGGAGAAGGTCGGGGCGTGCTGGACCAGGGCCCCGGCGCTGGTGCGGGCCTGCTGGTTGAGCTCCAGGTCGAAGACGGCGCTGGACGCGACGGCCACCGCGTCGGTCGTCTGCCACACCAGGTCGGCGGTCACGTACTCGCCGGGCTGCGACTGCTCCGGGCGCGCGGGCGTCCAGCGCCCGATGGGCGAGTCGCGGTCGGCGTCGCCCGAGAAGAGGACCACGGCGGCGTCGAGCCTCAGCACGTCCACCGTGCTCCAGCGCCCCGCCCCGCCGCGCTGGGTCTGCCACGTCTGGTCCAGGCCCACCCGCACCGCCGAGCCCTCGGCGATCGACTCGACCTCCTCGTCGTACACGGGCAGGTCGACGCGGTCGACGGTCGAGCCCGCGTGCCACACCGTCACGCTCGGCTCGACGACGTGCCGGATCCGGCGCAGGTCGAGGAGGCGCGACGAAACCGAGTCGTCGACGCGCTGCAACGTCGTCGCGGCTCGCACGCCCGCGCCGGCCCACACCCTGTTGTTGTCGTCCTCGTCGGGCGAGAACTCGGCGAAGTCGTCGTCGTACGCCGTGAACCGCCCGACCACGAAGGGCGTGAAGCGCACCGGGCCCAGGGCGAAGGGGGCCGTGAACTCCTGGCGGACGTCGAAGCGCGAGACGTCGGCCTCGAAGAGGCCCTCGCGCCGCAGGCGCTGGGCGATCGTCTCGTCGGGGTCGATCCCGAAGGCCCGGCGCGAGAGCGACGGGAAGGTGAATCCGCGCTCGCGGGCCGCGGGCTTGTCGAAGTTCATCCCCAGGCGGCCCAGCCGCGCGTCGGTCCAGCTCTGGACGGCGCCCGGGGCCAGCCCGGGCAGCAGGTCCTGGGCATGGAGGACGTACCCGATCTCGGGAAGGCGCGTGATGCTGTAACCCTGGCTCTGCAGGAGGTGCTCGTTGGCGACGAAATCGTTGAGGTCGCCCTTGGCCCGGAACCAGACCAACTCGTTCTCGTGCCGGCGCGTGACCATGGCCTGGGTCGCGAACTCGCGGCGGGTCTCGCCGAGGCGCTCCAGGAATGCGTCGACAAAGGCGGGGTCGCCGAGGTACGAGGCTTCGAAGTACGCGGACCAGCGCTCGTCGATCTTGTGCCGGTGCTCGCCCAGGACCATGCCGCGGGTCGTGCCCCCGCGGTCGAGCTTGGTGCCGGGCTTGAAGAGGTCGGTGCCGCGGTCGTCGATGACCGAGTAGGCGAACAGGCCCCCCGCCGCGGAGGGGCGATCCCACTCCAGCTCCGTCCCCAGGGCCGGCCCGCGGTCGAGGTACCAGTCGGCGAGCAGGTCGGTCCGGACGTCGCCGCGCTTCTTGATGCCCAGCAGGTGGAAGAGATCCCACTGCGTCTTGATGCCCGGGCCGGTCGCGTTGCTGTTGGAGAGCGACACGTCGCGGAGCGGGAACGTCTCGGGGCTGCCCGAGTAGGAGGGCAGCCAGGCGAACGGCACGTCCCCCGCCCGCAGCGTGACCCCCTTGGCCTCGACGGACAGGCGCGACGGCTCGGGGCGGGCCGGGTCGGCGGTGTCGCTGGTCGGCGGGAGGGCGGTGATCGCCGGCGCCGGCGGCGGCGCCGACGCGTCACGCCGGATCGTCACCTCGCGGGCCCCGATCGAGAACCCGGGGCGGAAGAAGGCGCTGGCCGACAGCCGCGCCTGCGTCGCGTGGAACTCGTCCTGCGACACCTGCCGGATGGCCTCGGCCCTTGCGTACAGCGGCAGGCGCCGCAGGCGGTCGTAGGTCCAGAACACCGCGTCGAGCACCACCGCCTTGTTGCGCTTGACGTCGTAGAAGACCCGCTGCCCGCGGAGCGTGTACTGCCCGTCGCTGGCGATCACGTCGCCTTCGAGATAGATGCCCTCCACCTGGTCGATTCCGATGCTCCCCACCTGGTCCAGCCCGGAGCCGGTCAGAAACACCACGACCCGCTGGGCCGTCAGGTCGAGGGTCTGGGCGCCCGAGTGGTCGGCGTACTGCAGCGCCACGCCGCCGGTCAGGATCAGCGCGTTCTCCGTCTCGCCCGCGACGAACGTCGCCCGCTCCCCCGGCGCGATCGCGAGCGTGCCGGTCGTGGCGAAGATCGGCCTGCGGGGCGGCGGAGCGGGCGGAGTGCCCGCGGCCGCGGGAGACGGCGCGGGCTTGGCGGGCTCGGGGCGGGCGGTCAGC
>Ga0194120_10000146_pt1 | contig 118921 bp, 102 predicted proteins | sample TA2MahCa65mmetaG_FD_148642 | JGI IMG/M metagenome (GOLD analysis project Ga0194120, IMG submission 148642) | Freshwater microbial communities from Lake Tanganyika, Tanzania - TA2015019 Mahale Deep Cast 65m | ecosystem: Environmental > Aquatic > Freshwater > Lake | place: Tanzania: Lake... | reverse complement strand
GATCGCATCGCATCGGATCGCATCGCATCGCATCGCATCGGATCGCATCGCATCGGATCGCATCGGATCGCATCGGATCGCATCGGATCGCATCGGATCGCGCCTATTCGATTTCCTCGAGCGTGACGGACACCTCCGCCGGCTCGCCGTCGCGCAGGATGGTCAGCGCGATCGAATCGCCGACCTTGTGTTCGTCGAGCGCGTTGAGCATGTCGTTGAAGGACCCGACCGGTTTTCCGGCCACGTTGGTGATGACATCGCCGAGCTGAACGCGTCCGGACGAAGTGCGTCGCGTGGGGCGCAGGCCGGCGCGCGCGGCGGCCCGCCCCGGAAGCACATTGATGATCAAGACGCCTTGGATCCCCATTTCACGGGCCAGCGCGTCGTTCGCCGCTTGAATGCCGATGCCGGCCCGAACGATTTTTCCGTGCGCGATGAGTTCCGGGACGATCCAGTTGACCGTATCGACCGGGATCGCGAACCCGATCCCCGAGTAGGCGCCGGAAGGGCTGACGATCGCCGTGTTGACGCCGATCAGTCGGCCGGCGCTGTCGAGCAGGGGTCCACCCGAGTTGCCCGGGTTGATCGCCGCGTCGGTTTGGATCGCGTCCTTGATCGTCCGCCGGGTCATCGAGGTGATCTCCCGCCCCAGCGCGCTGATGATTCCCGTCGTCAACGACTGGTCGAGGCCGAACGGGTTTCCGATCGCGAACACGCTCTGGCCGACCGCGAGATCCGACGACGTCCCGATCGGAATCGGGCGCAGCAGATTCGCGGGCGCTTCGATCCGCAGGACGGCGAGGTCCTTGTCGGGGGCGGCGCCGACGAGTCGCGCGGGCCAGGACGAGCGATCGGAGAGCGTCACTTCGGCCGCGTCCGCTTCCGCGATCACATGGAAATTCGTCACGACATGCCCGTCCTCGCTCCAAAGGAATCCCGAACCCGTTCCCTGGGGGATTTCGAGGACGTTGAGCGTGAATGCGTCGGTTCTCCGAGACAGCGACGTGATGTGCACGACCGACGGTGCGATGCCGCGAAACAGGTCGATCGTCGCCTGTTCGGTCGCGCCGATCCGCTCCCTCGGCGTCACCGGACGCGGCTCGGCGAGCGCGCCCGCGCCCGGCCGTTCCCGCTGCCAGATGCGCGCCGCGAGCAAGGCGATGACGGCGACGAGGGCGAGCGGAAACCAGGGCGGCGCCCCCGATCGGTTCCTGCGCGAAACGGGATAGCTGGAATCGTTCGAGTTCCAGGTGGCCATTTGCGTCTTCTCCGGGACAGGTTGGCGGGACCGGCGACCGTTCATTCCCCATACCAGGATCCAACAAACGATCCAAGCCCCCTCCCTTCCTCGACGCAAGCCGCAGTCCCTCGTTCCGAACCGACCCGCGTTTCGATACGATGGGCTCCTTGATCGCGAATCCGCCCCCGTTCGCCGGAGGAATCGATGCCGCGCCGCACTTCGATCGTGAGCTTGTCACGGGCGCTGTCGGTCGTCGGCGTCCTTGTGGCCTCGGAAGTACCTCGCGGTTTGGGGCAGGATTGGCTTCTCGAAGCCGAGCACGCGGCATGGCGCGCGCGGGACTCGAGCGCCGAAGTCGTGTTCGACGATCGGATCTGGATCTTGGGAGGTTGGTTTGATTCATTCCAGCCCGCCCCCCGCGACGTCTGGAGTTCGGCCGATGGACGCCATTGGAACCAGGTGGCCGCCGAAGCGCCATGGAAACACGGCGATTTTTTGATGGGCGTCGCGCACAACGGTCGAATGTGGGCCATGGGGGGCTGGTACAACGGCCGGCTTCCCGATCATTCGGCGAGCAACGCCGTATGGGCCTCCTCGGACGGCGCGCGCTGGGATCAGGTCGTCGCCGCCGCGCCCTGGACTCCGCGACTCGCCGGCGGGCTCGTCTCGCACGGCGGAAAGATCTGGTTGCTCGGCGGCACCGAAGACTACTATTTCGGAAACGACCAGAGCGTGAGGAACGACGTGTGGTGTTCCGAAAACGGCCGCGATTGGACGTTGGCCGTCGAACACGCTCCCTGGTCGCCGCGCGCCTACCATGCGGCCGTCTCGCACGCCGGGAAGATCTGGGTTCTCGGCGGAGGAAACTACGTTCCCAACTACCGGGCCCTCAACGATGTGTGGTGCTCCGAGGACGGCGTCGCCTGGACGCGGGTCGCGGAGTCGGCGGGCTGGGCACCGCGGATCTGGTTCTCGTCCGTCTCCTACCGCGATCGTCTGTGGGTGCTGGGCGGATGGTCGAACGGCCCGCCGCGGAACTGGAATGATGTCTGGTATTCCCGCGACGGGGCGGACTGGAAACGGTACGCGTCGCCGACGATCTGGAAGGAACGCCACGAGCATTCCGCGTTTGTCTTTCGGGACCGGATCTGGATCGCGGGCGGACACGCGCAGCCGCTGAGCAACGAGGTCTGGTCGCTTTTCATTCCGCCATCGCGTCCATTGCCGTGAGGTCCGCCGTGAATACGCCCGATTTCGACGCCATGCTCGCCGAGACGCTCACCGATGGGCGCTTGTCCCGCGGCGAACGGCACGCCCTTTCCGCTTGGATTCGCGATTCCGAAATCGACGAACGCGATCTCGCCGCGCTGCGGCATCGGGCGTTCGAGATCGCGAGGCGGCACGCCGCGGGAACGCACGGGAGCGCGGTCATGGATTGGCTCGAGGACGTCGTGAAGGCGCTCTGCGCGCCCGCCCCCGCGCGTGCGGGTTCCGCGCGGGCCTGCTTCAGTCCGGGCGAGGATTGCTACCGGACAATCATCGGCCACTTCGCTTCGGCGCGTACGAAGGCCGACGTTTGTGTCTTCACGATCACCGATGACCGGATCACTCGCGCCATGCTCGACGCGCACCGACGCGGCGTCGGAATCCGCGTGATTACGGACAACGACAAGTCGGCCGACCTCGGGTCGGACATCGAGGAACTGCGTCGAACGGGCATCGCCGTTTGCGAGGACCAGTCGCCGTTCCACATGCACCACAAGTTCTCGCTGTTCGACGGCCGAACCGTACTCACGGGCAGCTACAACTGGACGCGCGGCGCCGCCGATTCGAACGAGGAGAATCTGGTGGTCGTCGAGGACGCGAGGCTCTTCCAGCAGTTCCAGTCCGAATTCAACGCGCTTTGGCGGAAACTCGCGCCGGGCCGGTAAGATCGGGCCGGTAAGATCGGGCCGGCAAGATCGGGCCGGCAAGATCGCATTCACGGCGATGCGCGGTTCGCCGCCTTTTCGGCCGCCTTCGCGCCGAACGCCGCATGTTCGCTCTGAACGAGCCGCGCGTAACGCGCTTGCCGCTCGGAGGGAGCCACCTTGGAGAGGTTGGCGGCGAGCGCGACGTTGTCGAGCGTCCGGAGAAGACGCTGCGTCTTGGCGAACCGACAATCGAGATCGCCCTTTTGCTTCTGGAGTTGGTCGAGTTCAGCGTTCAAATCCCGCAATCTCGTGAATCGCGGATGGTCGCGAACGACCTTCACCACGTCGTCGGCCTGCGCCGTCAGCAAGACCTGAACCTCGGGACGCCAGACGTTGTTGAGTTCGGGCCAGGTGTTTGTCAGATCGCGGCGGATCTCACCGGCCGCCCCGTCGCGGGCGCCTGTCTTGCCCCGGATTTCCTGGTCCTTCTTCTTTCGGTCCTCCTCGATCGACTTCGCAAGCGCTCGGGCCGCCTCGCCGCGAGCCGGCGCGGTCACTTCGAGTTCTCGGGAAAGGCCATCGAGCACGGCCCGGTCCCACGGCGCGGCGATCGACGCCAATTGATCGAAGGGCGCATCGGCGTTGAGCAGATCGGCATGCTCGGCGTCGCCGAGCTTGCTCGCCGATCGCAGGAACGCGTCGGACGTCTTGATCGGGATGTCGATCGTCGACGACACGAGCTGCGTATAGGCGTGCGCCTCGTCGAAGGAAACAATGTGATCGCCGTCGTAGTCGGGACGCGCAATCGGCTCGCCTCCGCGCGTGCGGCCTCGAATGGCCTCCCAGAAGTACGTGCTGTATTCGCGGTAGTTCTCTTCCGTGATGTCGGGCGTGCAGCCCGCCGCGGGCCGGTCGTGAACGGTCGCGAAGAACCCGCATCGATCGGCTTCGGTCGCGCCTTGATCGGCCTTGCCCGATTGGAATACGACGTCCGCGAAACCGCCGGCGTAGCACTGCGCCATGATCAGGACGACGCGGACGCGGGGCGGCACCTTGTCGAGCAGCCCGACGAATTCCTCAACGGTGAATTGCTGATGGTTCCAGAGCATGAGCTTCGTGTTGGTGGGCCGCTGTTTGTCGGGGCCGGCTCCGCCGTGCGCCGTCGCGTAGATGAAGAGACGATCGCCGTCGCCGAGTTTCGCGGCCCGCTCGTCGAACCACCGCGTGATGTTCTCGCGCGTCGCGCCGCCCCGCACCGAGGGCACCGCGTTTGTTCGATAGGCGTAGTCGAGATTCCGGGTCTGCAGAAAGACCTCGGCGAGCAACCGATTCACTTCGGGCACGTCCGTGCGCGGCCCTTCGAACTGCAAGTCGCGCGACGCATCGTCTCCGTCACTGAAGAAGACATCGGTCGGCGCGCCGCCGGGATACTCCTCGTGAATGAGACGCTCGAAGAGAAGCACGTTCTTCTCGAGCGAAACCTGATTGGAACTCGGCGCGTACCCGCCTCCGATCGCGAGGAAATAGTCCTCGGCCGATGCGCCCGTCGCGACGACCGCGACGATCGCCAAGCCCGCCGACCAGGGGAACCCGCCGCCGCGACGCCTCGTTCCATTGACCCGATTCGCCTTGCGCATTGCGGGGAACCTCCAACTGGCCGTCGCCGTCATTCGCTCCCAAACGAGGCTATCCGAGCGGAGGAGGCTCGTCAACTTGGACGCTGACGCGAACATCCGTCGCCCGCCGACGCCGCCGGAATAAACCGGATATTCGATCCCACGCGCGGGTCCGCCGCCGCTGGCGATTCCGGGATGAACGACAAACGATTCGCTTTCCGCCCAAACGAATGCTCTAATTGCCGTTGGAGGCTCCGCCCGCGCGGGCCCACACCATCCTCCGCATGCGCATCTCCCACCGGAGGCACTTTTCATGAACGGTCGGATCTGGATCGGAACGGCGCTCGCCCTCGCCTGCTGCGGCCCGGTTCGGGCTCAGCAACGGTACGAACTGGTCGTCGAGGGAAGCGGTATCGCCTCCATGGCGGAACGGACCTCCGAGCGGCTCGTTGTCGTCGACCGCGAAGGCAACGCGACCCACTACCTGCGTACGCCTCGCCATGATTCGACCGACGGGGCGTTCCTTGCGTACGCGAGCGAGTCCGCGCGGCGGATCATCCAATGGCCCCGTTCGGACGCCGGCCACATGCGCATCGCGGAATTCGGCGCGGGACAACCGTCATTCCGGCCGAGCCAAATGGTGATTCGCGCGATCGGCGGAGCGACGGAGGAAGTCGAACCGGGCGCGATCGAGTCGGGCCAGCCCTATCAGCTGCTGCCGTTCGCCCCAGGTGCGGACTCGGCCGCGGAAGCCGATCGGCTCGCGCTCGAAGCGTCCGCCGACCATCGGGTTCTTCTCGGTTCGCCCCATGAACGGGACAGTCAGCTTTGGCAACTCGTCGCGCTGCGCGATGGAACGTATCGGATCCACGCGGGCACGATGGGCGTGCGCTGGTCGCTGGCGGCGGGTGCGGACGGCGTGCCCCGTTTGGAACGCACGGCCCGCGACGCTCGCCAACTCTGGCAACTGGCCGCCGTTCCGGGGAACCCCGCGTATCGCGCGTTGATGTGCGTTGCCGCCGGCCCGAGCCCGCTCGTCTTGACCGTCGGTCCCGGCGGCGCCTTGGTGCTGCGGCCGTTCACGTTCGCTCCGGGCCAACTGTGGCGATGTCGACGGCTCGCGCGCGCGCTCCCCGTCGTCTTCACGCAATATCGGTCGGCATCGCATGAATTCCGACCGAATCCGCCGCTGCCCCCCGCCCGCGTCGAGTTCGTCAACGATCATCGGAACGAGTTGTGGGCGCTGGTCGTCGATCGAAGGAACGCCATGCCTCCAATCAAGCTGAAAATCCCTGCCGGAAAATCGGAAGTGCGCGAACTCGATCGCGATGCCGGCGGAACGTTGATCGAAGTGTACGAACAAGTCACCAATATCGGAACGGTCGATCGCGAGGAATGGGCGACGCCCGTTCCGCCGAGCATTCTGTACGATGTGAGCGTCTACGACGTCGCGCTCCAGTCGATCGCCATCGACCGAACCGTGCCCGGAGGCAAGGTCGAGGATGTCAACTATCAGCCCAAGAGCGTCGGGTGGTTTGAGCTGCCGCCCGGATCAGGCCTCTCGGACGGCCCGTTGCCGCTCTACGATACGGCGAAGCAACGCGGGAATCCCGGCGGTGTGCGGAAGATCGATCCGGCTCGGTGGCGCCCGGATTCGGGTACCGACGATCCGGTCGAACGCCTCTTGAACGAGTTCAAGAAACGGAATCCCCAATGACGGGTCGATCGCGGCGAATCGGCGCCGCCGCACGCCGGCCATGGACGGCGACGCGATGCGGACCGCCTTCCGAGGCCCCACGGAGCGTTCGTTTTCCGCGGAAATCCACTGCGTTGGAAATCGACCGCGTCACGAGCCGGCCGAGTCCCAATCACGGGACCAGCCTTCGAGCGATTGGGCCATCGCCGGGAAATCACCGCCGTAGGCGATGAGCTGCGCGCCCATGGCGCGGAGCGATCGGATGCCTTCGACGGTGGGCGTGGGACAGCCCCACGCCTTGCCGCCGCGCGCCGCGGCTTGCGCGACGCGCCGCAGGGCTTCATCGAGGCAAAGCCGGCTCTTCAGCCGATTCAAGCGAAGGCCCAGGTCGGCGGGCCCGACGAACATCCCATCCACGCCCGGCGTCCCGGCGATCGCCTCGATGTTCTCGACGGCGAGCGGCGTTTCGATTTGAACGATCAGGAACGTCTCGCGGTTCGCCTCATCGGTGTACGCCTCCGATGGGTCGACGTAGTAGTCCGCGTCCAAACCGGCGGCGTCCAGTCCTCGATCGCCGAGCGGGGGGAATTTCGCGGCGTCCGCGAGCATGGCCGCTTTCTCGGCCGTCGATACGTGGGGAATCATGAGGCCCGTCGCGCCGTCCTCGAGATACCGATAGAGCCTCGTCTTTTCGAGTGTCGGAGGTCTCACCATGCAATCGATGTCGGACATGCAACAATAGGCGATCAGCGTTTGGGCCTGCTGATCGCTGAGCGCGCGATGTTCCATGTCCAGCCAGATGCAATCGTATCCGCAGTGCGCCGCGTGCCGGATGAAAGCTGGAAAGAAGTGCCCGAGCGAACAGATGCGAACGGGCTCTCCCGCGCGCAATTTCGCAAGCGTTCTACTACGTCTCAACGGAAGGTCCCTTCTTGAAACTTGCAACCGGTGGGATGCCCCCGCGGGGCAGGGCTTCCAGCCGCGAAATCCCGTCTTCCCCGACTTTCCATCCGAATCGGGCAGGCGGCCAGTGTGGCCGAACGCCGAATGACCGTCAACGGGAGTACGCGGCCGTGAATGCGTCATGCCCATTCCGGTACCCGCGCGAGACCTTCTCTCGCGCCCGGAAAGGATACCCCGCGCGGAGTCGCTGAGGCACGAAGGAAATGAGCTCAATCGCCCTGTTTCGTGTCTTTTCGGCAGCGATGCGTTGGGCGGGGAACTCTGGCGGGCGAGTGATCGGGGACGCGGTTTCCATGTGTTCCGCAGGTTCTCGCCCCCATGCCGCGGTCCGGTGAAGAACAGGGCGATCATCGGACGGCGATCGGCGCGGAACACCACTCCTTCTCTGCCGCTTACGCAAGTAGATGTGGCCTGGTCTGTTCCGCGCCGAGCGAACCTCCCCGGTCGAGAGTCGGCTGGGCTAAGGTCGCGAGAACTCGCGGGAAAAAGGTACAGAATGTCGTGACACACAGCAGGGTCGTACTTCAGAAATTCGACTCAAAACGTATTCCAACAACCAGCGCGTCGCGTTGGATTCCACTGGGGCGGGCAATATACTGAAGGTCGGGCTGGATATTGAGACCATCCTTTACACGAGCCTTATAGAAAACCTCGATGGCATTTTCGTGGGTCTGCCCAGTCGGATTGCCCAAGGCCGGGCTGAACTCGATCACTGAGAACCCCGCCCCAGCGGTATCTTCGTTTCGGCAAGGCAGCAAGCCCCGATAGACCAATCCGGCCCCGTAGTTGAGGCCCACCTGGTTGCGATCTTCGGGCGCCCAGCTGAATTGAAAGAATGCACCTGGGCCTTGTTCAGGGGCCTCGCACTCCGTGAGGAGCATTCGATCCATGGTCGCGTAGAAGCCGTAGTTGCCTTCGAAGACGCCGCCGCCATCGACGGCGAGTGTATCGCTGTTGGTGTACCAACCGCCGATACGAAGCAGAGTTAGCGGCGCGTCCTCGCACTCGGCGCATGGCTGGTAGTCCGCTTGACCGATGAAGAACACGCCGCGACTGTCCGTTGTCGCCCACCACTGTCCGTAATCACGACCATGGTCATAAACTCCGCCGCCGAGGCGTAGCTTCTTGTTTGGCTGATAGAGGGTGGAAACACCCAAGGTTTGGTAGGGCCAGGTAGGCAGTGGGATATTGGCCAGCGTGATGAAGGAGGAATTGATGAAATCCCCACCCAAGTCGGCGAACCCAAAATTCTGATTCGCATCTTGCCGACCCAATTTGACCGAAATGCCCTCCCCAAAGGTATGCTGGCACCAATACTCTCCCAGTTGCGTTACGCTTTGATCAAGGCCCGTGTCCATATTGCTATAGAGCTGCCCGTCGCCAACAAAGTTCTGCGTCAACGTTTGACCGTGGCTCTGCTGCGCGTACGCAAAAAACTCGCCACCTTCCCACCAACATGCCTTGCCGGTGTCCAGACGCAGGGTTAGGTCGGAGTTTCCTCGATAGCGGGTAGCGTTCTTGGTGCTGATTCCACCGCGGGCATTATTGAATACCTCGCCGGTATAGAGGTACTCAGCCGTGACTGGCCCCGCCTGGTGCCAGCACTCTCCCAGGAGGGTAGTCCTGAGGCTTGAGACCGGAGACCGGAGGGAAATACGGATGCGAGAGAGACTGTGCCGGCCTCCAGCCTCCAGTCTCCCGCCTCCGGCCTGTTACGCTTCGCCCTTCACCTTGACGGCACCGCGCGGGTCCTGTTCCTTGACGCCGACATCGATGTAGCCACGGAAGCCCATACCCATGTTGTTGGGCGGAGCCTCGACTCGCTCGATCACCGGTGTGCGACGACCGTTGAGGAACACAATCTCGAAGGCCGAGATCACGTTGGGGTTAGCAAACAGGTACCACGCTTTGCCGCTGTTCCCGGTGTAATACGAGTCCGACAAATGTGGAGCCGAGACGATGCGGTACTTGTTGCGGTGCGGATTATCGACGGGGATCTTCGTCTTCGTACCGGACGCATCGATCATCAGCTGAGCCGACCCCATCAGCAGTTCGGCATCGGTTTCGAGTTCCACGGGCACGACCAGCAATTCCGGTCGGATGTTGATCGGCTTCTGGTCCTTCGCACTCGACGTCGGCCCCGCCTTTTGCTTGCGGAACTGGGTTTTGGCTTTCGTCAGAGCATCGGGACCGAATGCGGTGTCGGCCCCTTCCAGGTAGTTGCCGTTGCCAACGCTGAAGAAGCTGCCGGGGTTCGACAACAACAGCGAAAAGAACAATTCATCGATCAGCTGTGCCCCGTCGCGCCCCATGCCGCGCCGAGGCAAACCGTCCGCGCGACATCCAAGAAATCGAGAAATACTGCTACGGGTAGCAACGCTCGGCCGTCGAGGCACTCGCCGTTCCCTTGAAGTTCACGAGTTTGCGTTCGCAACGGCGGCATATCGTGCGGCGGCGAATCCTGCCGTCGCGGAATGGATGCTTGCGGTTTATGCTGGAATACAAGCAGCCACATTGGGGCAGTGGCCAATACGCCGGAAATTTCTCCGAATGTATCGAGGTATCTGCCTACATCGGTAAGCGAGATGGAAGCGCGCTCGGCTTGTATACTTGGTGGCTACTGAATTCCATGATCGGGAACTACCATGTTCCAAACGATCCCTTCACTTGGACGAAGGGCTACTGCCTAATACAGAACCCAGACGATTACGTGGCACCGGGCAACCCTACCGAGTCGATGATTTCGACAAGCCGAGGTCTCGTAATTGCCAAATTGTGAAAGGGTTTCATGAAACCAAGTCCAATCAGCCAAGGAATTGACAAGGGGATCTTGGACAATTGACAAGGGGAAATCTGATCCTGCCGCGAGGATCATGCGCTACTTCCATTGTTCGCTGTTCAGCCATGGGGGGACTGATGATTCCGGATTTAACCAAGCATTTCTCGCAACGCGGAAGCGTAAACGCCGTTCCGTTCAAGGGCCTTACACAGCAGAACGAGCCGCATTGCGTATTCGCGAGCATCGCTGGCGCCGTCAACCATCTGATGGGATATCCCGTTTGGCGGACCGCGGCAGACTTGTTTCAGGAATGGCAAGTAACCAATCAAACGGGGATTACATTTGATTCGGTTATTCCAATCGCGATTGTTTCGATTCCCGGCAAGCTGCGATATGAACTTCCCCGTGAGCGAATCAAGAACAATCCACCTCAAGTCTTTCTGCGTGAAATTGATTCATGCCTTGGCGCTGGTGGTGTCGCTATCATCTCAGTCGAAGCATTTGAGACGCCACTGCGGACCTCGGGCCTCGGTTGCTGGCACATGCTGACGATTATTGATAAGGCGCAGAATTGGTATCAGGTGTGGGACACAAATGGGCTGGCCGGTTCGATCACCGACACTGAAATCCTGACATCCTTTTCCGGCTACGGGATCGAGTTCCAGGGAAAGCGATACCCACACACTTGGTTCCACCGGCACGACACACACGACTGCCTGTTGCTGTGGCGCGCCTGAGCCGGATGGTGACCAATGATGCGATGACGCAGCCTGGCTTTCCGGCTGACCTGGAGGAGGAAATGACACCCGAGTTTGTCGTCTGGTTTGAAGAGTACCGCAGGCTGCAACAGGACCGCGAGAGAGGAACTGGTGGCGACCTGTGGGAGAGGATTCGCGCCATGGAGTCAGAAATCGACCCATTGGCTGTTGGTAGCCTGCACGCGCGCAGCCTTGCGGCAGCGCTGAGTGTAGCCGGATTCCTCGTCACCGTCGCCTGCTACACTGGCTTCGCCACGGCCGTCGGCAGCGAAGCCTTTGGTGCCCTGGTTGATTACGACCGTGCGGGTCTTCAGGGAGCCTTGCTGACTCGTTGGCCGATCAACGGAACGGCAGCGCAGCCAACCAATCCATCAAACCAGTGGTTGTCGCCACGTTCAGGCCGCAACTTCCATTCGTCCACCGTACGGCCACGGCCTTCGGTCTTGACCCGGTACTCGGCCGTGAGGTGCTCGGCGAAAAGGCGGTGCTGTTCCGGCTTGTCGCCAAAAAGCGATAGACAGCCGCGGTCACCCATGGGCGTTGCCAGCCGGGCAAGGACGAACGACTTCCAGTAATTCGTATCGAATACGATGTGGCGAATCGTCCGCTTGCCTTGGACGTTCGGCATACGCCAGTTATGGCCCACGCGGTCGCCCGGTCGTCGCTTGTACTCGGAGAAGGGTTGGCTGGATGCACCGACAAACCGTCCGTGACTTGGCATCATAAGCGCCGAAAACTCCGATTGCCGGCAGAACTGATAAACCACATCCGTTGACGATCCCCAGTTCGCGTCGATCAGACAGCGTTCAATTCGCAACGCCGCACCGTCGTCTCTCTGCCAGTCTCGCGACAGCTGAGTCTTGGTCAGGGAATCCATTCCAGCGTAGATCGCCCCTTCAAGGCCAGAAGAGGGAAACACTGTCGCCAAAGTGCGTCGCGCGTCACGGAGCGTGAAGTAGGGTCGCTGTTGATCCGGGTAGGTTCCGTAATCGATGACCACTCCCGAAAAGTCGTCGCCCCAGGCCGCGACAACGTAGAACAGGAGCGACGCCTGCACGTCGATGAACATGTTGACGTGGTCGCAGCCCACGGGGACGCGCCCGTACGGCAATCGGTTGATCTTGGCGGCTATCTGGTCCGCCGTCAGTTCGTCCGCATCGACGACTTCCACAGGCAACGGTTCGTTCTGGTACTCGGCAAAGAACGCGGCCTCGTCTTGCAGCTTCAGGTTCATCGCGTGCTGAATCGCGGACAACTCGTCGTGGTTGTATCGCTCGGGCCAGGCGATGACCGCACCCACATCCATGAACTCGCGAGCGGCACCGTAGAACTCGGTTGCCAGACGGATGTCACCGTACATGCGAAGACTCTCCGCCCGCAGTTCGGCGTACTTCTGCCAACGCTTTTCGTCGTCCGGAAACGAGTAAACCATCTTGGTTCGTTCGCCGTTCCATTCCGGATGTTTATCGCGGCTGAGAATGTTGTCCGCCATGTCTCCGGGTCGTATGACGGTGCAGGGCATGATGCCGCTGATCTTCTTGCCGGGGCCAGCCAGGCCGAGGACCGCACCGGCCAGAATCGCTTCCCGCGTGGCGCACTGCGGCCGACAGAACCTGCGCGACCTGATCGACGGACAGCGCTGACGGATTCAACTGCGGCGGATCTGCGGACATGTCGCCTCCTGGCCATCGCTGCTAAGCGAAATCCGGCCGAAAACGCTGGGAAAAACCTGCTGAATTCCGGCTGGAATCTGGCCCGCCGCGCTTGAGCTGTTTTGCCCCGCATGGCTCTGTGTGGTCATGCGATGACGACAACGCCTTAACCAAACGGAGCCCCAACGATGAACGCCCAACCAACCAACGACCCCTTCGAATTCGACCTTGGCGACGACCTCCGCATCACCAAGCAAACCCGCCGCGCCTCGGGCGGTGGGACTTGGGTCTGCGGCACGATCGCCGGCCATCGGTTCGACGCCTTGGTCTTCCCCGAGCACGCCGAGATCCCGGAGGCTGTGGATCGCCCGTCGTAATGCGCCGTCGCCCCCGTTTTGCGTTCTTCAGCGTCACACTCCTATTTACCGTGATCATGCCGCATCGTCCTTTCGATTGTTAGCTGCCAATGTGCGGATGGCCGAGGGATGGAAGGAAATCGAAACGCTACTTGCACGTGCATCGAATTCGACGCGGGCGACGAGCAGTCGCAAAACTTCGGCCTGTTCACGGTTCGACAGTGCCTTCCAAACGCTGTCGAAATCCGAGAAAGCGGCATCGATATCCGCCTCGCCGATGCGACCGTCTTCGATCAGGTCCGTCTGCCGCTTGATCTCAAGCAGGCGCTGCTGATGGCGCGTGACTTGGGAGTGCAAATCGACCACTCTCGCCGATTTGATTTGGCTATCCTTGGGGGCAACGACCAGTTCCCGGATCTCGGCTTGGTGTCGAGCCAGTTGTCGTTCCAATTGGCGCTGCTCGATTTGCAGTTCACGCAGGCTGCTCTCGGTTTGTGTCTGAGACTGCCGGAGCACCTCGGCCCGCAACACGGCGTCCTGGCCGAGGCAACGGATTTGATCGACCACTACGCGTTCAATCTCGGCGGCCGGCAACGATCTTGTCGGGCATGACTTGCGTCCCTGCTTGATCGCTCGTGTGCAGGTGTAATATCGATAGCGCTTTGAACCTCGCCCCGTGAACGTGTGAACCATCGCGTGTTGGCAATCCTGGCAATGCAGTAACCCCTTGAGAAGCGCACCGCTCTGGTTGACCAGGAAGTTGCCGCGTCCCCAACCGTGTTCCTTGAGCTGCGACTGGACTTTGTGGAAGATCTCCGGTTCGATGATCGCTTCATGCTCGCCGTCGAACCGTTCCGCCTTGTGCTTGAGCTTGCCGATGTAAATCGGATTCGTCAGCAGGGCGTAGAGAGAAGACTTGTCGAACTCCCGGCCTCCCAACTGCTCGCCGCGCTTGGTGGTCCAGGCCTTGTTCTTCCAGCCCCTTCTGGCCAGCTCCTCGACCACCGGCAACAGGGTGCCGAGTTCGAGGTATAGGTCAAACGTCTGTCGCACGCGAGCCGCCTCGTCGGCGTTCACGACCAGCTTCGCGCTGGGACCGGAGCGATCGACGTCGTAACCGAGCACCGGTCGACCACCGGCCCATTTGCCGCGTCGACGCTGAGCCGCGATCTTGTCGCGGATGCGTTCGGCGATGATCTCCCGCTCGAACTGAGCGAACGACAGCAGTACGTTCAGGATCAGACGGCCCATGGGCGTGCCAGTGTTGAATTGCTGCGTCACCGAGACGAACGCGACGCCGTGTTTGTCGAACGTTTCCATGATACGGGCGAAGTCGAGCAGCGATCGGCTGAGGCGGTCGACCTTGTAAACCACGACGCAGTCGATCTTGCCGGCGGCGACGTCCTCCAGCAGTCGAACCAGGGCGGGCCGTTCGGCGTTGCCGCCGGAGAAACCGCCGTCATCGTATTGCTCCTCGACGACGACCCACCCCTCCTGCTGCTGGCTGGCGATGTAGGCCTGCGCCGAGTCTCGCTGGGCGTCGAGCGAGTTGAATTCCAGGTCAAGCCGCTCCTCGGTCGACTTGCGCGTGTAGATCGCGCAGCGGACTTTCGGCTTCAGAGACTCCTTGGCCGGGGCACACTTATACTTATTATTAGTCATGCGTCACCTCCAAGCTTGAAGAACCGAAAGCCGTTCACGTGTGACCCGCTGACCAACTTTGCGATCGCAGACAGCGAGCGAAAACGCTGGCCCTCGTATTCGAACCCGTCGGCCAGAACCAGCACCTGAATGGTTTGGCCCTTGTATTTCCGCACGACGAAATTGCCCGGAGCCGGTAGCCGTGAATCACCGACCGCCTCGGGCGCATCGGGCGACGGCAGGTTGATCGCGGCAGGCACGGTGATGGTGGCGCTTCGCGGTGGTGTCACGCGCACTTCGGCGTCGTCGGCCAATTCGGCCGCTCGGCGACGGGCCCGTTCACTCAGCTCCCCCTCGGCGCGGGCTTGCAGCCGCCACGCAATTCGCCGGATCAAGTAACCTTTGTGTCGGCTGCGGGCCGGTTCCCCGACGATTTCTCCGTAGAGCTTGGCCAGTTGCCCGACCGTCATTCCTTCGAGCCTCGCGCGTTCGCGAGGCACGTCGATGTGAATCATCCGATTCCCCTTTCCTGGTGAGGTGTGTCTCGTTTGCGACTTGCGGCCGGGCTACTTCGCCGTCCGGCGAGACACACTGAGCCTCGATTCCGAGACAACCTCAAGGTCCGGCTGGCCAGATTCGCCAGGATTCTCTGGCAGCGGCCTATTCGTCGACTCGCGGAGATGAGCCACGCCGCGAGCGAAGATGGCGGCGACTTGGGCCAGACGCTGCTGGGGCGTGAGTGGAATGGGGATGGTGGATTCGTTTCGCATCGGCAAACCCCCGGGGCTGGTGGATGGAACTGACGTCGCGCGACGTCGACCCTGGGTTATGTATGCCGTGGCTCACCAAACCGTCCGCCTGAAAGACGAAATGTTTGGTTGTTTCTCCCGCCTTCGTCGCACCGCGGGAAAACTGGGAGTAAGAGCTGCGTTTGTTTTTCGTCCTAGAATCCGACTTCCGAGAACTACGTCATTGCCGTTTCTCTCGGGTCAATCCAGATACCGGACCTCGCGCAGGCTACGACAGAGTGCTGAAATGATTGAATCAGTTGCCTTGGCCGGTATGTTCCGCGCGACGCGCTGAGGGTGCAGGTGTTTACCGAGTCGCATCGTCGTCGCCCAGCTGATGATCTGCCGATGCATACCGTGTTGTCCGAATACGGGCACAACGACGAGATAGACCGGTTGGCCGTCAAGGGCGTGGAACTCGATCCCGTTCGGAATCAGGAAGACCCACCAATCAACTTCTCGTTCGAGCGTTGTAAGGGTCTGATGACCTTCAAACTGATGGCCGAGTCCGATTCCACCGTCACCCGTAGCGGCAAACTCCTCCCGCCAGACGAGTCGATGTGCCCACTCCGTGAACAGGTCTGATCGGTCATAATGATCAGTGATGTGCCGAATAATCAAAATCAACAGAGATAGTTTCTCGCCCGACATTTCGAGATTCGCACAGTTTGTCCAAGACCACGACTGCTTGTCCGTTTCTACTTTCCGCCGGATGCCCTCGACGAGCCTTTTTCTTGGTGCCTTGAGTTGATTGAGCGACACCACATGGACGGACTGAAAGTGTGCCTCTGCCACAAGATCGCCGCGAAGGGCACTATCCGCGCATGACGTGATCGCCCGGAATCCCACTCCAGCTGCAATACTGTCGTGAAGGAATTTGCGGCGGTTCATGCTCGCTGCGCAATGGTTAGGAGTACTTCTTTGAATTACGAGTTGGCAATCGAGTGGAACGGCGCTTTCTGCATGACGTCAATTGGCAAAAGATCTCCCCATTTCGTCGACTTGCCATAGCTCGCCAGTGCCGACTTCAACAGCCGTCAAGAGGCCACCGAATCCGCAGCCCGTGTCGATGCCGAGCAAGTAACCGAGGTCTAAGATTTTCCCTTCGGGCTGGGGCGTGTGCCCAACGACCGCGGTCTTCCCCGAATAGTGTCGGCTCGGCAAATCCGAGAGCGGCAACCATAAAGCTGTCTTTGAGTCGTGCTGATCCAGCCTCCAGTTCGGAGCGTAATTGGCATGAATGAAGAAGTGGCTTTCGGTCTCGTGGTAGCGCAGCAGTGCGGACAGGAATTGGAAGTGCTCCGTCGGGATTCCCTCGAGGCCCTCACTTGAACCATACGAGCGAAGCGTCGCGTCGCCCCCGTGATCGAGCCAGACGCTCAATGCACTACTGCTGGTCCGAGCATGCAGCAACATTTCTTCGTGATTCCCCAGTAGCGGGACCAATCGGCATCGTTCGGCCAAGCCAAGAACCAATTGCAGCACGCCCCGGCTATCCGGACCACGGTCGATGTAGTCACCGAGCAACACGACGGTATCTACCGGTTGAGGATCAACGGCATCGATAATCGCCGCCAGCGCGGATGCATGGCCGTGAATATCTCCGATGGCGATTGTGCGGACAACCATTATGTGTTCCTAGCTGAGGGCGTACTGAAGGTGGAGTTCGCGCCTTCAGATCCAGCGAGCGGATTCACTCTGGACTCCAATCATCGGTTGTGATCACCGTCGACGAATCGACTGAGTACTCCTTCACGTCCAGGTACCCGAATTCACCGCAAACCCACGGGATCTGCTCGAAGTCGGCCAGTTCATTCAGCGTTTCCGGAGCAATTGTCGCAAGGTCGGCGTCGTCGGACACTTCGATTTCGAGCGTGCGATGGGCGGAATACGTCAGCGTTCCGTGCAATGTAATGGTTACCCTCTTCATGTAGATGCTCGGCTTCCTAGGTCACGTAAATCATGTTGCATCGTCGCAGCCCTGAAATGCGTGTTGCGATCAACCCAGCGCGGATGAAACAGATCAAGCATGCGAATGTTAGCGGGGGTGATGGACACACGTGGGTCAGGCGGGGCGACAGCGCAGTGGCTCCAGGAAGTTGGAGCGACGTCTCACTGGTGCCGACAGCTGTTACGACTGCTGAAGTCGCAGCGCCTGTTCCAGTCGCTGAATGACCGCGTTGCGCAATTCTTCAGGGCGTTTTACCTTGGCTCGTCCTGACCAACCCAAGACCCACCACACGATTTCGTCCAAACCGTCGACCGTGAACGTCATGCGCACGCTGCCATTGTCCAGTCGCTGGACTTGCTGAGTCTTGTGCCAGACGGTCTCGGTGACGATTTCCGCCGCGTCCGGCGTAAATTCGATTTCGACTTCATACTCTTTCGCACCACGGAACACGTTCCAAGCGTTGCCGAAATAGGTGTCCAGGTCGAATTCATTTGGAACATCAGCCTTGGCATCGACCGGACGTGCTGACTGAAAGCGGGTAACCCGATACGTCTTGGGCTCGTCGCCATCTTCGGGCCGGGCGATGAGGTACCAGGCCTGGCCCGCCAAACACAGCCGAATCGGGTGCAACGCCAGGCTGACCGGCCGATCCTGATAAGGCGTCTTGTAGAGTCCCGCAATCTGACGTCGTTCGATGAGGGCCCACTGAATGGTTTTCAGGATGTCGTGATGCTTGCTGTGATCCGCCAACCGCAGGTCGAGAGCCCCCATCACCTGCTGAGCGTCGGCCAAGAGTTGAGAAACTTCGTCGGGTGCGAGTGCGGCCAACTTCTCTGTGGCCGGAACGCTCGCGGCTGCATCCAGTCCCTTCGCGCCCGCGAGCACGGTTGCCGTCGCCTGTTCGAGTAATTCGTCACGGCTGAGCTGGAGGACAGGAAACTTTACACCTGGAAGAACGCGAATGGATCGAAGCTGCTGATCGTAATAGGCTGGGACACCCGCCAGTTCGAGCGCGTCGAGGCGCCGACGAATCGTGCGTTCACTGCATTCCATCTCCGCAGCCAGGCTCGCGTAGTCCCAGCGTCCTCGCCCCAACAGCAGTTGCAGCAGCCGTAGATGGTCGGCCAGCCGGGCGGCCTGACGAAGACGGCGGTCAGCGTCGGACTTTTTGGTTGGGATTCTTTGTTTACGTTTCGCTGGTTTCTTTGCCACTCTGGCACTCCCCGGAAGCCAAGGCATCAAAATGGAGCAGGCGCGCTCGTCGCTTATCGGCTGTTCACCTCGCGACGATTCCGTGACGGCTGTTTTACCATGTTGTGTCCCGCGAACCGAATCGAGATCGATTCCACGAAAGCCTACCAACGTTTCATGACAAACGTGGGTCCACGGGAAATGGCCCCGGAAAAATCGGCGAATGCGACGGTGTCGACAAGGATTCCGTTGGACGATAGTCGCCGCTTTCCAGGATCCGCACGACTTTTTTCGAAGCGTGACCCGCGCTTGTCAAAACCGGGATTTACAATTTGCTTCGACGGTCCGGCTCACGGAGAAACGCAGGCCCCGCTGTGGGGTGGCGGCTGCTTCACTGCCGGCGGACGCCCTTGCTGCAATCTGGCGTGGCGACGCTCGGGCTTTGGGCTCGCAGCTAAATCGTCCAACGCCGCAGCAACGGTACGTTTCGCATCACGGCACGAGCAGCGTTATCGCGTGAATCGATCCATGTTCTCGTGGCCGGACCGTCGCTTTTTGTGATTTGAAAGGAAAAATGCAGTTTCTCATTTACGATCGCCGGTCGATTGAGCGCGGTATTGTCGTCAGAACACCCTACGTGCTGATCTCTATCCGCGACCCCGACAAGCCAGCCGTTCGACCTCGCAAACCGGCCGCACTGCGCGATGCCCTCTTTCTGGCATTTCACGACGCGGAGCCGGCTCGAAGTTTCCCATTGCCACCTGAAATCCGCTTGATGGAATCCCACGATGCCGTGAAAATCTGGGAGTTTGTTCAAACTTACCGGGAAAAAGTCGGAACCATCGTCTGCCATTGCGAGCAGGGGATGAGCCGCAGCCCGGCGGCAGCGATCGCCCTGGCCGAAGCTCTGGGAGGGGATGTCGAAGTGATTCGGGCCGACTCGCAACCCAACGAGTATGTTTACCGGTTAATGCGCGACACCATCGCGCAACTGTCGAGAGGGAGCTAGTTCTTGGCCAACGTTCAGCTTCCCTATGGAGTCCATGATCTTGATCCCCAGGTGATCGTCCATCCTAACGATCCCAATCTGATCCGCTGCTACGTTCGCGGGTGTCAGCAATTCGTGCGCCGTCCAACCCGGCATAGCGACGGTGAACTGTGTCCAGACCATGGAATCTATTGCCATCACTCACGGTTCGGTTCGACATATTCCTACCGCGACGCATCCCGAAATATCATTGCCTCGCCAGATGTGTTCGCCAACAGCATTGTGGGCCATCCGTTTAAGTACGAGAGCCATCGCCTTGGTGCTGAGAACTCGGAAGACGCACTGAGTTGGAACGTCTTTCGATCTCTCCAGGAAGCCGGGCTGCTAGCGAATGTAGCCAAGTTAATGATCGGCGAAGAGCATCGACAGGAACCGGATCTCTACCTCTGGGGAATCCAGGTCAACGATGACTCCTTTGAGCCATGGGACTTACTGATCGCTGCCAGGGAGCAATTCGAAAGCAACCTGCCCGTAAAGCGACCGCTGACGGAGCCCGACATCGCGTTGCATCTGCCCGGAGAGTATCTACTGTTGATCGAAGCGAAGTTCACCAGCCCAAATCCATGCTATACGCCCGGCAAGCGCAAAGACTTGCGATCACTGACGCTCCGCGAGTTGCTGGACATCTATTGGGATTCATCTCTGCAGTTGCTCGACTACGGTAAGGCATGTTCGGCCCCGTGTATCCATTATCAGCTTTGGCGCAACACCGTATTTGCTGAATGGATGTCCGCGCGGGACAACTCGACTACTCGTCCGTACCACGTAAACCTAGTTCGACGATGCCATGAATCGCAAAGCGCTCTGGAGTTCACGAAACTGGTGAGACCACAATGCCGTGACAAGTTTCGCCGAGCCGAGTGGGAAGGTATGGCGCTCGCGATTCAGGACAACCCGGCAGCACGCCGGTCCGGAGTGATCGAGTACATCGACGAAAAGACTGCAGGGCTTACCAAGGCATTTGAGTTCACCCCTGAACGATGAGATATTCGGCGCAATACACTTGAGAAAGGCCCCGCATGTCACACGACTTTGACGAAAGCGAATCAACATCGCCAGTCGAGATGGATCAGTTCTTCGAAGGCCTTGCGCTAGGGAGGAGCCGAACCGATCGCCACAACAATGATGCTGGTTTCCTGGAATTGGTCAGTTTTGTCACTCCGCTACTGAAATATTTTGAGTGTGTTGAACCGCTGCCGAATGGAAGTGCCAGTTGGAGAGATCCTCGCGCCCGAACACGGACTATATGGAAGCTCAATTTTTACAACAGTACTCCATTGCTATTCGGCGTTCGAAGTGATGTTGCCAGGCACTGTGGAGAATTGCAGGCGAGTGGCCTACTGACAACAACGTTCTTCGTGAACGAAGTCAGGTTTGTTGGCTTTGCCGTGACCAATGACGCTGACTCTAAAGCAAATATGGCGGTGTTAGTCCAGGCTGTGCGAGAGAACCACGACGCCTGCGATGTACCGGAAGCACAACTGCCCAAGGCAAGCGGCGTGAACTTTGCTTCGATGGTTAGTGATTGGGAACAGCACAAGAACAACACGAGGGTACCGATTTTTTCGAGGCATGGTCTCGAAATCCGCGGCGACACATCAGTCGAATGGTTGGATGAATGGCTTCGGCTTTCCCCACCAGCAGGAGGATCGCGACAATGGCAAGATGGGCGCAGTGCAAAGGAAGTTGCTCGTGCATGGAGCCTGGGCAACCGCGCTCTCAATCAAATGCCACCTGGTATTGGTGAGATCCTATCACACGTCGGGTTTCTTCCAAAGGTCGGAATCGTCGAACTCCGCGCGGAGTTGGACGGGTTCACTGGAAACGCCAGGAACCACGACATGGTATTGGTAGGCAGGCAATCCACAAGTGAGCAGCGAGTTCTTGTTGCGATTGAAGCTAAGGCAGATGAACCGTTTGGAAATGACTCGATAGGTGAAGCGAAACAGAAGGGTCTTAACAAACCAAGGAGTAAGGTCCCGGCAAGAATCGATCGGCTTGTAAAAGCGCTGTTCGGTGGTGTGTCTTCGGTGGTTAACACACTGCGCTATCAACTCCTTCATGCTGTTGGCAGCACAATAATCGAAGGTCGGCGATTTGAGTGCGCTCAAGTGATATTTCTTGTTCATGAGTTTCGCTCACAATCCTGCTCGCAAGCTAATCTCGATCGCAACGCGGAACATTATTTGCAGTTCTTGCGTGCATTGACGGGCGATGAGACGGTGGAACTCGAAACTGGCAAATTGATTGGACCGCATTTCGTACCAGGAGACGACTCTGACCAGCCGTCGGAGCACTTTCTGCCAGGGAACATCCCGATTTATTTTGGGAATAGTGTAACTGTTGTGCGGGATCAATAAGAAAAGGTGATTCGAATGTGCGTGCATCGTGGCAAATACGACTTTTCAGAGCAAACTGGTAAACGACTTCTCGTTAATGTCCACGCCGATGGTCCAACGAGTACGTCAGTACTGATAAACATTGGGAGGCAGTCGTTCTCTTGGCAGTCGCCTTTCGGTTATCACACGCAAGTACAAATCTCCGAACTGCCAACAGCCTTCGCGATGTACGACGACAGTTTTGTCTTCGAGCTTGACGAAGTTCGACATTGGAGCCGATGGGTTCCTAGCATCCGTGAAGCAATCGGGGATACTCCGATTGGCAGCATCCAGATGGGCGAGAAAAGGCTCGCCAACATCTTGCAGCGGATTCAGGGATGCGCCCGGCAAGTTGATCAGTTCTCGAAGACGCTTGATTGTCTGAACATCGATACCGAATTGTACCGCATCTTCCTGGCCAGCAAGTCCAGGAGGAAAACCGATGCGGTCGGCAGTGACCGGTACGTCGCGCAATTGCTGGAAGCATTCACACAGGCCTGCGACGTGTACCGGCGTGTCCCAGCAATTTGCGAACCCGATAAGCGGGAGATCGTTGAGGACGCTGACAAGCGCAAGTTGATTGCTGAAATGCAGAGAGCAAAGGGCTCTAATCCGCTTTCAACGACATGGCCAGTAGAGATCGTCGATTACGAAGTAATGCCACTTAACATCAACTGGTTTAATTGGCGAGGTCAGCTTCCGGGAAAAGACATACGGACCGTAGCCTTCGACTTGCTGCTTGGAACTGAACCAACTGGGGATGCGAATGGTAAAGGCGCTAATTATGGATCGCCTCTCGTCACGGAAGTAAAGCTCAAGAATGATCAGTGGACTTCGAGCGCATTGACCCAGGCAATTTTCTACGGGGCGTTATTAGTCAGCTCTGCACAAAAAGCCCGGTTCTTTCGTGACTTTTGTGACCAACGGCCCTGGGTGTGCGTGCTCGCACAAGATCGAAATCCGGCGGTCGAGGCTGGGTTTGCAGCCGATTATCAGTCTGCGTTGGAGTTTCTGAAAAGGGATGATGTGTCGCAGACACTGAAATCGGAGTTTGGGGGTGCCTTCGTAATTCTGATGGACGATACCCGAAAGGCGTTGGATGAACACAGGTTCGACTGGAGTTAGCGACTACAACGAGTGTTTAGATCGCGGTACGAAGTCTGAGCGTGATGCAATAGCGGCAACTTGAATAAGTTCGTGCCTGGCGTGTGGTGACCGAACTTTGGCGGCTGTTTCCCGATCACTTGTGCTTGATTGAGATACACCCCGGTGACGTGCAGTACGATTGTCTCAGCCTGGTAGGGTTCACGAGCAGTCGCTATGGCCAGTCACTTGCGTCGACGCGATCACGTCGGCCATGCGGTCTCATTCGTTCATCGAACCGAACGGTCCCGTTTTTGGTTTCTCTCGGACGATCACAACCAACTCGATTACCGGAGATTTGAGGCACGGCCGAGGCTTCGAGACTTTGGCCTTCGGAGCGCGATCGGCCTGCGGCAGTTGCTTGTCGCGCGCGACACCTTTGGCAGACGCCATCGGAACGTGCGGCGTATCGGATATGAGTCAACCGCAGGAAGGAGCCGAAGTCGCGCCGTATGTCTCTCCGTTTTGGTCGACGGAGAGACTAGGACAAGGTCGTTTCCTGCTCCCTCCGTCGAGCCTGACCAAACGATAACCCGAGACCTTTGGCGCGACAGAGACTTTGAGACTTTCGGCCCCGGAGCGGGGTTGGGCCGCGCCGGCCGGACGTCGCGCGCGACAATGGCCGAGACAAACACGCCGGGAGACACAGGCGGAACCCGTTGCGAGTCCTCGCGTTTCGACGAAAAAAGCCACCGTGTCTCGACGGTGGCTTTTCGTATAACCCAGCGGTAGCGATTGTTCGCTACGGTTTGGTCAAGTTGCGGGGGCCGGATTTGAACCGACGACCTCGAGGTTATGAGCCTCGCGAGCTACCGGGCTGCTCCACCCCGCGTCAGGTGTTCGCTATTGTAGCCGATCCGCGGACGCCGTCGAGGGGCCTGACGCTCGGTGCGCGCATTATCTCGATGTCCGACGGCCGATCGTGGCGCTCGTTCTCGATGCGCTGGTGGATGGCCGTTTCCACGAGGCGCCGCCGAGTTTGGCGCGGCGCCGGGTCGGCTGGGCATCGGCGCCGTTTCGCCGGTTTCAAACGGAACGGATCGGCGCCGGTCGGCTTGGAATCCCCGTCCGCGCGCCCGGTTTCCTTGGCGCGACCCAAGGCCCCGGGTACACTCGATTTAGGCTCGGCGTATTGTGTCTCCCACCGATCGGTCCCACGCGGTTCCGATGATCGGGACCCGACGGCACGAAACCGGAATGGCATCCCAACCTCCCCAGCGTGACCGTTCGCCCCGTCCGCCGCCCGGCGTACCGTTTGTACCACCTCCGCCGCCGGTGGATCCGCGTCCGTCGGCGTCGCCGAAGGCGGCGGGGTCGCCGCCCGATCCTCTCCCGACTCCCGTTCCGCCAAGCGCGTCCGGGCCGCTCGCCACATCGACGCCCGCGCCCTCCGGGCCGACGCCGGCGCCGGCACCGCCCATACCGCCGATCCGCTCGAACGATCCACCGGCAACGCCCCCGGCGTCTCGCCGTCCGGCGTCGCCGCCGCCCGAGTCCCGCGCTCCGGCCGCGCGCAAACCGGCCGCCCATCCAGGGCCGCCGGACGACCTGTTTCCACCGGCGAACCGCCCGCCGCCCTCAAGGCCGGCGCCCGCCGCTCCGCCGCCCCCTATTCCGCGCGCCGCGCCTCCCGATCCCATGCTTCCTCCACCGGTCCGCCCGTCCGCAGGCGCTGCTCCGTCGACCAAGCCGCGCGACGTGACGAAACCGGCATCCCAAGCGGCCTCGCCCACGCCGGCCGCGCCGCAGTCCGGTGCCCCTTCGCCCGGTTCGGCCGGTCCCATCGTCGCGCCGAGTCCTCCGGCTCGGGCGCGAGGCGGACAGGGACCGCCCGCCGGCCCGGCGGCCCGGGCCGCGCCGCTCACCGCGCCGCTTGGGGATTCGCCGGACGAGGGTGACAAAGGTCCGTCACTTCCTTGGCATGTGCGCGTGGTCCGCGAAGCGCCCGCGTGGCTCGTCAGCCTCGTCTTCCACATGGCCCTTGTGATCGTGCTCGCGTTCATCGCCATCCCCTCGCTCCGCAAGAACGTCTTGATGCTCGAAGCGACCTATTCGGAGCGGATCGGCGAGCAGCTCGAGTCGATCCTTCCGGCGAACTCGATGGACCTCGAACGGAACCTCGAAACCGACATGGCGATCGCCGATCGACCGGTCGATGATCCGTTCGCGGCGCCGCCCGACTTGCAATCGCTCGACGTCGCCGGATCGAGCGCGACGAGCCATCTGGCGGCGCCGACGATCGGCACGATGCTCAACGGCCGCCAGCCCGGCGCCAAGAAAGCGATGTTGGCCGTCTATGGCGGAACGAATTCGACCGAAGCCTCCGTGCGCATGGCCCTCGAGTGGCTTCGCCGCCAGCAACAGCGCGACGGGAGCTGGCGGCTCGACGAACCGTTCCCCGACGGCGGAATCGATGAAAGCCGGACGGCCGCGACGGCGATGGCCCTTCTCGCGTTCCTCGGCGCGGGACACACGCACCGTGAAGGCGACTATCTACCCGTCGTCGGACGGGGTGTCAACGCGTTGCTTCGCATGCAGGACGAGGAAGGCAATTTTTTCCGGGAAGGTCCGCGCCATCATCGGCTCTATTCGCACGCCATGGCGACGATCGTCGCCTGCGAACTGTACGCGATGACCCAGGACGAACAGGTCGGGCAGGCCGCCCAGAAGGCGATCAAGTACTGCGGGCGGATCCAGGCTCCAGAGGGAGGCTGGCGATACGATCCGAAAGTCGACAGCGATGTTTCCGTCACGGGTTGGTTTTCGATGGCCTTCCAGAGCGGCCGCATGGCGGGGCTCGAAGTATCGAACTTCACACTGCAAGGGATCGGACAATACCTGGACTCCGCTCAGCTCGACGAGGGCGCCCGATACGCCTATCAAGCGGGCGGCCCCGCGAGGCTCTCGATGACCGCCGAGGGCCTCCTATGCCGGCAATACCTCGGCTGGCCAAGGTCGGATCCGCGACTGCGGAAAGGCTGCGATGAAATGCTCGCCAATCCGATCGCCTGGGACCAACCGAACGTCTATTACTGGTACTACGCGACTCAGGTCCTGCACCATATGGGAGGCCAGGACTGGTTCCGATGGAATGCCGTGATGCGTCAGGCCATTCCCGAGCGGCAGATCGCGTCGGGGCAGGACGCGGGAAGCTGGGCGCCGACCGACGACCCGAACGATCGGCAAGGCGGCAGGCTCTACGTGACGTGCCTCTGCACGTACATGCTTGAAGTCTATTATCGCCACCTGCCTCTCTACGCGCATTGACGCGCGAACGGCCGGGTGAGACTCGCCTTGAGGGCGGGGCGACCGATGGCGAAGCTCGCCAAAGCGTGGATGCCCGTAGCCACGCTCGCCAGAGCGTGGAATCGTCGCGCGCTTCAGCCACCGTCTGGCGATGGTGGCTACGGGCGACGGTGGCTACGGGCGTGGCGATGAAGTGAAATCAGGCCGTGCGACGGAATTGCATCTCGTGGAGCCGCCGATAGACGTCGCATCGCGCGGTCAATTCGTCATGCGAGCCGCAATCCACGATGCGGCCCGCGTCCATGACGACGATTCGATTGGCGAGCGCGAGTGTCGAGAGCCGATGCGTGATCATGATGACCGTGCGGCGCCGAGCGAATTCCTCGAGCGCCTTGTGGATGAGTTGCTCGCTCTCCAAATCGACCTGGCTCGTCGCTTCGTCGAGGATCAGGATCTCGGGATCCCGGAGGAAGGCTCGCGCCAGGGCGATCCGTTGCCGTTGTCCGCCCGAAAGGCGATTCCCGCTCTCGCCGACGATCGTTTCGTAGCCGCGTTCGAGCTGCCGTTCGATGAGTCGGTGGCAATGGGCCTTTTCCGCGGCCGCCATGACATCGTCGCGCGTGGCCGCCGGCGAACCGTAACGGATGTTGTTGAATACCGTGTCGTTGAACAGCGTGAACTGCTGCGACACGATGCCGATCCGGCCACGAAGGTCCTTGAGCGCCATGTCGCGCAGGGACACGCCGTCGAGTCGGACGAGGCCGCGCGTCGGATCGTGGAAACGGGGCACCATATGGACGAGCGTGGTCTTGCCGCACCCGTTCGGTCCGACAATGGCCACCGACTCGCCAAACGCGATCCGCAAGTCGATGCCGCGCAGTACGGGCTGTTCGGGCGTGTAATGGAATTCGACGTTTTCAAACGCGAGGCTCGCGTGCGGACGGGCGACCGATACCGGTTGTGGAGGGTCGTGGACGGTCGGTTCGGTATCGAGGATCGGATAGAGCCGTTCGGCCGAGGCCACGCCGCTCTGGATGGCTCCGAAAATATCGGACAGCCGCCGCGCCGGATCGCTGATGCCGACCAGCAAACCGTAAAAGACGAGCAGCGCGGGCAAGCCCATCGGCCGCTCGCACATCTTGACGCCGAGGATGTGCGTATTCTGCGTAAGCACGAGGTAGGCGCCGGCTATCAATGCGATGCAGACGATGGTGAGTCCCAGGACCTCGGTGACCGGTTTGGAAAGCGCGTTGTAGTAGACGATTCGCATGGCGCGCCGCATGCAATCGTGCGCTTTTCCGGAGAACCTCGCCCGCTCGAACTCCTCCATCGTGAACGACTGGACGACCGACAGCCCCTGGAACGTCTCGTGCACGACCTGACTCATCAAGAGCCCATCCTGCATGGCCCGATGCGTCGCTCGGCGAATCGACATCGCCAAACTCCGCAGGAGGACGAAGGCGAGCGGCGCGAGGAGGAGCGAGACGGCGAGCAGCCGCCACGAGACGATCGCGGCGCCGGCGATGCACGCGGCGATCTTGAGCGGTTCACGGATCGCTCCGCCAAACAACTGGTTCAGCCCGTTGCCCACTCCCCCGATGTCGGCTCCCATGTGGGCCATCATGCCCGACGTCCCGCGCTGCCCGAAGAGCGACGGCTCCATGCGGAGCGCATGTCCGTAGAACCGGCGTTGGAGGTCGACGACGACCAGTTGATTCAGTCGCGCGGAGAGCAGTAGGTTTCCGACGAGGAACAGGTTGCGGACGAGCGTCGCACTCATCAGGACACCGACGATCAGCACAACGGTTCGGAACGGATCGCGTGGAAGGTAGTGGTCGATCCAGGGCCGCAGCGCGATCGATCGTTCGAGGAACCGGCGTTCCGAATCGAGGTCGGCCTCGCGTGCGTGTTCCGTGCGTCGATCGGCGAAACCGCCTCGGCCGCGGCGCAAGTCGGCGAGTCGTTGTTCGTGGTCGGCGATCCTCGCCCGCGACGAATCGATTTCCTCGGCGATCCAAGCCTGCAGCGAGCGGTTCTTGAGCACGACTTCGAAGACCGGATAGAGGGCTCCGATGTTGCCGCTCCACAAGACGGCGACGAGGAAAGAACAGGCGATCGAGCCAACGAGCGTGGCTCGGTATCGCAGAGTGAGCCGCAGCGCGCGCAGGAAATAGGGCATTGCAAAACGTCCATCCATGGAACCTGGGTCCGACCGCGTGTCGGGCGCGGGAACGAACGACCGAACGGGTTTTGTACCAGATCGGCCCAAAATCACCAACGGCGTATTGGATCGGTTCGATTGCCGATTTGCCGTCCCGCGGGCGCGCTCTTGACGGCGTTCCCGACTTTTCGTTAGGCTCGCCGTCCCGCGTCCAGAAATCGTTGGTTGGGGGCGGAGAGGATGGGGTGCTCGGCGGCTTGAACAAGGGCGGCTTGAACAAGGATTGTCCACGGACCATGGCGCGATTTGTATTGATCGACCATTCGTTGACGGGGGTGGACGGTCATCATTTCGAATACGACGTGAACGTCGCGAAGTCGGCGGAGGCGTCGGGCTATGAACCGGTCCTGGTGACCAACGCCCAGTTCGAACCACCCGAGGAGATCGGGCGGCAATGGACGGTCGTGCCGCTCTTCGCGCACTCAAGCTACAACCACTACACCGTCTTTTGCGGAGCGGGCAGTCGGCCGCCCGACTTTCGAAAACCGCTCGCGACTCCATGGCGCGACTACCGGCCGGGGCGCCGCGTCGCCGGGTTCCTTCGCGATCTTCCCAACCGATATTGGGACTGGAAATACGCGCGCCGTCGTCGCCGCCGCATCCGATCGTTCGACGCGTCGTGCCGGCGATGGTGGGGCGCGCTTTCGATCCGGCAAGAGGACATTCTGTTCTTTCCGACGATGACGGAGTTCGATCTGGAGTGTTTGACCGAGTTCCTGGCGTCGACGCCCGAGACGCGCGACTTCGTCTGGCATCTGCAGTTCCATTTCAATTTTCTGGAGGGGCGTGAACCCGATTACGGCTCACAGGCGTTTCGGACCGTTGCGATGCGCGACCATTTCGCAAGGCAATTCGCGCGCATTCCCGAGCACACGGTATATCGTTATGCGACGTCCGAACCACTTGCCGAACAATACAACCAACTCGCCGCCGGGCGTTTCGAGTCCATTCCTTACCCGGTCAATCCTCGGCTGGGCGGAATCACGCATCGGCCGAGGCCGTTGGAACCGCTCCGCGTGACGTGCGCGGGATGCGTTCGGCCCGAGAAGGGGTACGGTCAATTCGCCGAACTTGTCGACTCGCTATGGGACGACGGGTTCGGAGCGGGGCGTCTTCAACTTATCGTTCAATCATCGGACTCCGCGCCGCGGGTCCGCGTTCCGGACCGGAACGCTCGGCGCGGCGCGCCCGAACCGGTGCGCCGCGTGCCGTTCCCGCTTCCGAGGCGCGAGTACATGGAACTGGTCGCGGAGACCGACATCGGCCTGTTCCTGTACGACAATCACCGCTATTACACGCGTTGCAGCGGCGTACTGGTCGAAATGCTCGCCGCCGGCGTTCCGGTTGTCGTTCCCGCCGGTTGTTGGCTGGCCGAACAACTCGCCGATTCCATCCACGCATACCAAGCGGATCTCATCAACGGACTCACGCCCGAGGCTCTCCACCGCCGAGCCCATATTCGTCTGTCCCAAGCGGCCGATTCCGAGCGGCTCGACACCGTGTTGGCCGTTCCGCGCGGCGCGACCCATCTGGTGGTCCGCGCGTCGTGGGAGGAACCGTCGTCGGGCCGTTACATTCGGATCGTGGCCGAGTCCTCGGGGGACGCGCCGAATGGCACGGCGCGGCGGGAAACGGTGATCGGGCCTTGGCGGATGCGTCGCGGCGTCCCGACGCCCGCGATCATCCCCGTGCCTCCATCGGCCGTCTCGATGCGGGTTTCGGTTGAGATCGCCTATGGTGCTGAACCGATCCAACTTGCCGGGCTCGATGTGACCCTCGGATCGATCGGTGATCGCATGGAATCGATCCCTTTGGGACAGGTCGGCGCGATCGCGTCGAGTCCGCGTGAATTCTCGCACGCGCTCCGCGAAGTGTTCGACCACTACCCGCACTACGTCGCGACGGCGCGCGCCTTCGCTCGGACCTGGAAGGCCTTGCACGACCCCGGAAACACGGTGCGCGCCCTCAGGGCGAATGCGGCTCGGGCACGGAGCGGAAGCGAAGCGCGGGACCCGCGAAGACGCGTTCGCGCGGCGTAGAGGGCGGCATGGCGGTTGAACCCGCTCGAACCGCGGCACGGCGTCCGGAGACGCATCCGACCTTCGACAGCCGGGCGGTGGCGAATCTGCTGTTGGTGGACTCTTCACTTTGTGATATCAATGGCCGTGCCGTGGGGCGATCGGCATTCGATCGGCCTCGCCGCCGCTCAAACCAGGGAAGGAACGACGCCATGAAAGTCGCCATCCTCGCAGGGGGATTGGGGACCCGGTTGCAGGAGGAAACGGCCGTCAAGCCCAAGCCGATGGTCGAGATCGGTGACCGGCCCATCCTGCACCACATCATGCGTCATTACGCGGCGCATGGATTCGCCGAATTCGTCGTGGCGCTCGGCTACAAGGGAGAAGTGGTCAAGAACTACTTCCTCAATTACCATCGGCTGAGCGGGAGCCTTCGAGTGGAACTCGCGACCGGTTCCGTCACGTCGCACGACGACGCTCGGGAAGACTGGACCGTCGACCTGATCGATACGGGAGCGGGGACCGATACGGGCGGGCGCATCCGGCGAATCGGCCCCTGGCTGGGCGGCGGCACGTTCTTGATGACGTACGGTGACGGGCTGTCCGACGTCGATATCCGAGCGCTGGTGGCATTTCACCGGCGCCACGGAAAGCTCGCGACCGTAACCGCCGTTCGCCCACCCGCCCGGTTCGGAGAACTGACGTTCTTCGGCGATCTTGTCACGCGGTTTCAGGAAAAGCCTCAGATCGGCGACGGATGGATCAACGGCGGATTTTTTGTGCTCGAACCGGAAGTGCTTGACTACATCGACGGCGACTCGGTCGTTTTCGAGCACGAGCCGCTTCAAGCCCTGTCGCGCGACGGGCAGCTTGTCGCGTACCGCCATGCCGGTTTTTGGCAGTGTATGGACACACTTCGCGACGTGCGATACCTCGAGCGGCTATGGAGTGAAGGCGCGGCGCCGTGGCGCAAGGCTGCGTGAGCGGAGCTGGCGCAAGGAAACGTATGGAAGCCGCGTTCTGGCGCGATCGTCGGGTGCTCGTGACGGGCCACACCGGATTCAAGGGAAGTTGGCTCGCGCTCTGGCTGCGCCGACTCGGAGCCCACGTCGTGGGATACGCGCTCGACCCGCCGACTCAACCGAGCCTTTTCGAGGATGCGCGGGTCGGAACGGATGTGACGGACCTTCGAGCCGAAATCGGCGACGGCGCTCGGATCGCGGGCGTGCTCGCCGAGCACGCGATTGAGGTCGTGTTTCATCTCGCGGCCCAGCCGCTCGTCCGGCGTTCGTACGCGGCCCCCGCCGAGACGTTCGCCGTCAATGTCATGGGCACCGTCCAACTCCTCGACGCCGTCCGCGCGGCGCCGAGTGTCCGCTCGGTCGTCGTCGTGACGAGCGACAAGTGCTATGAGAACCGCGAATCGATCTGGGGGTATCGTGAAGAGGACCCGGTGGGCGGGCACGATCCGTACAGTGCGAGCAAGGCGTGCGCGGAGCTGGTGACGGCGGCCTATCGCAGGTCGTTCTTCAGGGAGGATGGACGAACGATCGGTGTGGCCACGGTTCGCGCGGGAAACGTGCTTGGAGGCGGCGACTGGGCCGAGGACCGGCTTGTACCCGATCTCATCCGCGCTTTGGCGAGGCATGAACCTCCGCGCATTCGCAATCCGCGCGCCGTTCGTCCGTGGCAGCATGTGCTCGAACCGCTGCGGGGCTATTTGATGGTCGCGCGGCGCCTGCACGGCCAGCCGCGCGTATGGGATTCGGCGTGGAACTTCGGCCCCGATGCTTCGGACGAGGTTCCCGTCGCGGAAATCGTCGCGGAGGTGGCCTCGCGATGGGGAGGCTCGCACCGGATCGACTCGGCGACCGGCGCCGCGCCGCACGAGGCTCGATGGCTTCATCTGGATACGAGCAAGGCGAGACGCGTTCTCGGATGGACACCGCGACTCGATTTTTCCTCGGCGATCGAATGGACCGTGGAATGGTACCGGCGCGTCGTCCGGGACGGAGAGGATGCTCGCGAGGTCACACTCGAACAAATCGCGGAATACGAATCATGCATACGTCCTGGAATGACGTGGAGCTGCGGAATCGGCGCATCCTCGTGACCGGCGTCCGCGGGTTTGTGGGACGAGCCCTCGCGCGGCGCCTCGTCGGGATCGGCGCGGACGTTCACGGCGCGGCGAGATCGGTCGAAGGCGTACCCGCGGGTGTCCAACCGGTCGAAGTCGACTTGTGCGATTCGGGCTCGGTGCGCCGCATGGTGGATGCAATTGATCCCGAGTTCGTCTTCCATCTCGCCGCGCGCGTTACCGCGCGTCCGGAACCGGACCTCGTGCCCGACATGCTCGCCCACACGCTGAGCGCCGGCGTGCATCTGATGAGCGTACTGACGGGCCGGCCGAATCTCCGGAGGCTGGTACTGGTCAGTTCGGCCGAAGCGGCTTGCGAGAACGAACCTCCGGCTTCCCCTTACGCGGCGGCGAAACGCTCGCTCGAACAGTTCGCGGCCATGTTCCGCGCCGCCTTCGAACTCCCCGTCGTGACGCTTCGACCCACGATGGTCTACGGACCAGGGCAACCGCGCGACAAGCTGCTTCCGACGATCGTGGACGCGCTGCGCCATGGCGAGCCGATCCGACTGGGCAGCCCCCATCGCACATGCGACATGCTTCACGTGGACGATCTTGCACGAGCGCTCTGCGCGGCGTGCCGGCCGGGGATCGACGGCCGCGTTTACGCGATCGGTTCCGGAGAAACGACGCCGCTTGGCGACGCGGCGCGTCGTTTGGCGGCTCATTCCGGTCTCGCCATCGACGTCGGCGATGATGGTCCATCCGGGCGACGGGGCGAGCGCGATCTGGTGGTCGACATCGAACCGGCTCGGCGCGACCTGGATTGGGCCCCCCAATGGACGCTCGACGCCGGCCTCCACTCGCTCGCGACCGCGTGCGAGTCGATCGACGCGCCGGCGGCCGAACCGACGCGCGGCGCGGGCCCGACGCGCGCCGATCGGCTTCGCGCGCGGATCCTCGACCTCGTATCCGAATACCATGGCGCTTCGTTCGGCGAATCGGCGCGCGCGTTTCAACCCGGGAAATCGATCGTATCGGTCTCGGGCAAGAAGTTCGACGCGTCGGAAATGCGCCGTCTCGTCGATGCGTCGCTCGACTTCTGGCTCACCGCGGGCCGATACGCCGAACGGTTCGAGCTTGATTTCGCGCGGCGCATGGGTGTCCGGCACGCGCTGCTCTGCAATTCGGGTTCGTCCGCGAATTTGCTCGCCGTGACGGCCCTCACGTCGGAACTGCTCGGCGATCGGCGACTGAAGCCAGGGGACGAAGTGATCACGGCGGCCGCCGGCTTTCCAACGACCGTCAACCCGATCCTCCAGAACCGGCTTGTCCCCGTTTTCGTCGATGTCGAGATGGGAACGTACAACGCGAGCGCCGCGCGGGTCGCCGAGGCGATTGGGCCGAGGACGCGCGCGATCATCCTTGCGCACACGCTGGGCAACCCGTTCGATCTCGATGGAATCCGCGCGATCGCGAGGAAACACGATCTGTTTCTGATCGAGGACAACTGCGACGCCGTCGGAAGCACGTATCGAGGACGGCCGACCGGTTCATTCGGCGATCTGGCGACCGCCAGCTTCTATCCGGCCCACCACATCACGATGGGCGAGGGCGGCTGCGTTCTGACGGACAATACGAAGCTGAAGATGGCGGTCGAGTCGCTGCGCGATTGGGGGCGAGCCTGCTGGTGCGCCCCAGGCGTCGATGACACGTGCGGCAAACGGTTCCAATGGCAACTCGGCGACATGCCCCGCGGCTACGATCACAAATACACGTATTCGCACATCGGTTACAATCTCAAACTCACCGACATGCAGGCAGCGGTCGGCGTCGCCCAGCTCGAAAAACTCGACCTGTTCACCGTGGCGCGGCGAGCCAACTGGAGGCTGCTGCGCAATCGCTTGGCGCGGCACGCGTCGAGTCTGATCCTCCCGATCCGCGAGGACGGAAGCGAACCGAGCTGGTTTGGGTTTCCGATCACCGTGCGCGAAGACGCCGACTATTCCAGGTTGGAACTCGTTCAGTTCCTGGAATCGCGCAAGATCGTGACCCGCCTCCTGTTCGGCGGTAACCTCATCCGGCAGCCCGCGTACCGCGATGCCGTCTATCGCGTCGCGGGACCGCTCGCCAATACCGATCGGATCATGCGTCAGACGTTTTGGATCGGCGTGCATCCTGGACTTCGGGAGGACATGCTCGGTTATGTCGCCGATTCCTTCGATGCATTCATGGCGGAACGCGCCCGTGCGCGGCGGAGGGCCTCATGACGTGGATGATCACGGGTGGTTGCGGATTCGTGGGCGCGAATCTCGCCGACGCGATGCTCGCCGCCGGCGAGGATGTCGTCATCCTCGACAATCTCAGCCGCGCGGGATCCCGCGACAATCTCTTCTGGCTGCAATCGCGGCACGGCCATGACTGGCGGTTCGAGCCGATCGACATCCGGGACGACAAGGAGGTGTCGAGGTGCGTGCGGGACATCCGTCCCGCCGTCGTCGCGCACCTCGCGGGCCAGGTCGCCATGACGACGAGCCTCGCGAACCCGCGGCTCGATTTCGAAGTCAACGCGCTCGGCACGTTCCAACTGCTCGACGCCGTCCGAATCCATTCGCCCGATTCGATCGTGCTCTATTCGTCGACCAACAAGGTCTACGGCTCGCTCGAAAACCTCCGCTACCACGAAAAGCCGACTCGGTATGAGGCCGCCGACTACCCGGACGGTTTCGACGAGACGCTGCCGCTCGACGGAAGCTCGCCGTACGGATGCTCGAAGTTGTGCGCCGAACAATACTGCCGCGATTTCTCGCGCGCGTTTGGCGTGAGAACGGTCGTATTCCGGCACTCCTCGATGTACGGCGGGCGGCAGTTCGCGACCTTCGACCAAGGTTGGATCGGTTGGTTCTGCGGTAAGGCGGTCGAAGCCGAACGCGGCGCGGAGGATGCGTTCTCGATTTCGGGAAACGGAAAACAGGTTCGCGATGTCCTTCATGCCGACGACCTCGTTCGAGTCTACCGGATGGCCTCCGATCGGATCGCGACGACCGCGGGAAAGATCTACAACATCGGAGGCGGCATGGCGAACAGCTTGTCGCTGATCGAGCTGTTCGATCGGCTCGAACGGCGCGTCGGAAGGACGCTGCGATATCGGTGCGGGCCGTGGCGCGCGGCCGATCAAAAGGCGTTTGTCGCGGACGGCGGCCGAGCCCTCGCGGATTTCGGCTGGCGCCCCCTGGTCGACGCCTCCACGGGACTCGAAAGGATGCTCGAATGGTCGCGGGAAATGCAGCCCCAGTGACGGACCGCCCGGTCAGCGTCCTCATCCCCGTGTATCAGCGGCCCGTGCTCGTCCGCCGCGCGGTCGACAGCGCGCTGGCCCAGACGCACGGCAATCTCGAAATCATCGTCATCGACAACGCGAGCACCGACGCGACGTGGGAGGTCGTCAACGCGTTGGCCGAGCGTGACGGCCGCGTGCGGTGCTTTCGCAACGATACGAATCTCGGGCCGGTTCGAAGCTGGATCCGAGGACTGGAACAGTGTCGAGGCGACTACGTCAAGATCCTCTGGTCGGACGATTGGATGTCGCCGACGTGCGTCGCCGAGTCGCTCGTCGCGCTTGCCGAGCATCCGGGCGCGGGCATCGTCTTCACATCGACGTTCATTCACGACGGCCAAACACCGGTGCCCTTCTACCATTTCCCCAACCGCCGATGGATTACGGCCGAGGCGTATTTCGCGGCCTCGATTCAAGACGGGTCGATGCCCGTTTCGCCCGGCTGCACACTCGTCCAAAGGAACTTGGCACGATTTCGAGTTGATTTTCCGAGGAGCCCGTCGTCCCTTGCGGGCATGGCGCGGAGCCTTGTCGCCTCGCGGGCAGGCCTGGCGGCCACGCGCGACGGACACGTGCTTCGGGAAATCGCCCTGTCGACGGGCGCCGGATCGGACATGCTCTTCATTTGGGACGCGGTCGCGGCATCCGGCGGCATCGTCCATCTTCCAAAATTCCTGAATCACTTCGATCGGTCGCCGACCAGCATCACCGTGACACAAGGCGACCGGGTCGCTGGAGGATATCGGCTCGCGGCGCGGTGGTTCCTCGATACGTCGGTCGCGGATTCCGCCATGCGGCGTCGCCTCCGGATGACTTGGCACGAGGCGTGGCCCAAGCGGTGGGAGCGCACGGTGCGCCGCGCCGTGCGAAGGACGCTCGGTTCGCTGCGGTCCCGGTGGCTCGGTCGCGCCGCGTGACGAAACGGCGCGTTGCCACGGGATTCGATTTCAGGGATCGGCGCGCTTGAAAGTAAGGCGATCGGGAAAAGCGACGGCGCGTAGCACGTCCCGAGCGGATGGAACCAGCCGACGCGCGTGACGCGCGACGGCCCGCTTTCCGTGGCCGCGATTTCGTAGAGCGCGCCGAGCGACGTATTGAAATAGAGCGTTCCGGAGCGCGTCAAGGCGTACGACGTGATTCCGTGTTCGGAGAACATGTCGGTTGTGTGATAATCGGTCGATTCGGTTTCACCCAGCTCGGCCAGTTGCGGATCCAATTCGACGAGCGTGACGCGCGGGGGGCCGTCCGCCTCCGAACGGACCACTCGAGGTACGAATGCGTGGCCCCTCGGGTCGACCACGAAATTCCTCGAAATGTGTCCTCCGTCTGCGCCGACTTCGAGGCGAGCGACGGTCCCGTCGGCAATGTCGAATCGATAGAGCACGTGCCGGAATAGGCCGAGCGCGAAGACGCTGTGCCCGGCGCCGTTGAGCGCGATAAGTCCTTCGGGAACCGAAAGCAAATGCTCCCACTCGCGCGTCTCCGGGTCGATGCGCCAAAGATGGGATCCGAACATCGGCAGCCGCATCGTCGCCGCATCCTCGCCGGCCTCGTCCACCGACGCGAAATACAACCGGCCGTCCGCCATGGGCACGATCTTGGTGTGGATCTTCATCTGGCTGACGTCGGAAGGACCAAGCCGCCGTCGGTGAAGATCGCAAGACAACGCATGGGGGACGGTGGATTACTCGGCCGACGGTTCGGGGCGAGGGGCCTTCGCCGGATACCCGATCTGGTCGATCGCCTGCATCAGCTTGGCGATGCAAAGCCGGTTCATGCTGATGCCCCGGTCGGCCGCTTCACTGATCAGGTACTGGTGGATGCTCGCCGGAAGGCGGACGGTGATCATGCGTTCGGGTTCGCGAGCCTCCGGCGCGATGCGGGCTTGGGACTGCAGATGCACGAGCAGCTCGACGATGCGCGCATAGTGCGCGGTTTGCTCGAAACGCCTCAATGCGTCGGCGGTCGGAAAGAGACGCCGGACGACGCCGTCGACGCCAAGGATCTCGCGGAAGAACGTGAGCCAATCGGGTGAGACGGCGTGCAGTTGTTCGGCGATCTTGAGCGCGCCGGCTCCCCGTTCGCGAACCGACCGCTGGGCCGTCCGGCCGTCATGAACCCGTTCCCGGGACGCATCGTTCGATGTCTTGCATCCGTTCGATCCGCGCGGCATTGGATGTCTCCCATCCCAATTCGAACCAATTCGAACCAATTCGAATAATCCGAAACTCCACGTCGCGAACCGGGTCCACCCGAACCGATCGGGCTCCACGCACCGCGCTCTCCGGTCTCCTCCCGAATCGCGCCACCCGCCACGCAACCGCCGCATTGTTTCCGCCGGTCAAGGCCTTGTTTCATCTCCTTTGATAGCTAGCACTTAGAATGCTATCACTCACGTGCCCGCTCATCGCGCTGACCCGCTCGGCTTTTAAGCAGGCCGCTGCTGCGCGGTTTTTGGGCACCCCTGGGCTTTCGCGCGCGACCAGGTGTCCAGCTCGCCAGAGGGCATGTTTCGTTTGGGGTGGGGAGAAAACGAGAGGGCGCGTGTGTGGCCCGGGGGAGGTGCGTCGCCATGAGCCGGGGCGTGGCTCGGCGGGAGCGGATCGACGGGGCCTGTAAGCCGGGTTCTGTTTCCACCCGCGAGGGTGGACGACGGCCATTCCTCTAGGACGTCCATTGCTGAACGTCTCGAGCGGCCTACCCGGAAGTCGGCGGTTCGGACCAAACCGGCCGCGGCGAGCCGCGGCGACTTCCTGCTTGGCCTTGCTCCAGGTGGGGTTTGCCAAGCCAGTCGAGTCACCTCGACTGCTGGTGCGCTCTTACCGCACCGTTTCACCCTTACCGCGCCGCGTGAGCGGCGAGGCGGTTTGTTTTCTGTGGCACTTTCCCGGGCCTCGCGGCCGGTCGGCGTTACCGACCACCTTGTCCTGGGGAGCCCGGACTTTCCTCTCGCCGCGCGAAGCGGCCAGCGGCCGTCCGGCCCCGTCGATCCGTTCCCGCAGTCGATCGATCCCTGAAGAAGGGCTTATCGGCGCGCGTCGGCCATGCATGGGACCACGGAAACAAAAAAAGTGGAGCGGAAGGGAGTCGAACCCTCGACCTCTGCATTGCGAACGCAGCGCTCTCCCAATTGAGCTACCGCCCCATTCCCTTACGTGTCCCTTACGTGTCCCTTACGTGTCCCTTACGTGTCCCTTACGTGTCCCTTACGTGTCCCTTACGTGTCCCTTACGTGTCCCTTACGTGTCCCTTACGTGTCCCTTACGTGCCTCGGTTGAGTCCGGGGCTCGGAATGGACTCCCGATCCACCACCGGGCTTGGAGAAGCCGTTCGACGCGCGTCACCGCGCCGAGTCGATCCCGCGACTCCAACGCCTATCAACCTCGGTGGCTCGATCCAGGCTCCGGATTCTAGTGGTCGTCTTGTTGCATGTCCAGACCGCTGCATGGCGTCAGAGTCCGAGGCCGGCGCGATACGCGGCGCGTTGGGGCTCGCGGCCGAGCCGATCGGTGATCGCCTGCCATTGCCGGGCGGCTTCGCCGAGCGATTCGGCGGAGGCCATCTCATGGCGCACGACGCGTGCGACGGCCTCATCGAGGGCCGCCAGATAGGCGTCGGCTCCGGCGACGCGCGGCGCGGCGAGAAACGCCGGATTGCGCATCGTTTCGGCGAGTGCCGCGGTGAAGTCGGGTACCCAGGCCTGTTCGGCGGCCCATGGCGGAAGCCATCGCGCGACGGATGCGGTCGGCGCTCCGCGCGCGGGCATGGTCGCCGCGCTGGCCGACACGATTTCATGGCTCCATTCGACGCCCGCGAGCCAGACGAGCAGATTGGCGGACGCCCGTTCGCTCCGCGCCTTCCTCCCGATCGCGCCAAGCCGTCCCGAGAAACCGATCAGGCTCACCCGCTCCGCGCCGTCGGGCCGTTCATCCCAAGCCTGGCGTTGACGATCAAACGAGAGACGCGCTCCGGGAAGGCGAACGACGGCGATGTCGGCCGTCGCGGGCAGGGAGGGCCGTTCGGAGCGCGCATCCCACCAACCGATCGCGGCGAGCGACCTGTTGGAGGCGAGCGCGTCGAGCGCGGTGCGCGGATCGCATTCGAGCGAGGCGGCCGCGCCGGGCATTGCCGCGAGTTCGTCGAGCGCGCGGACGAACGGGGGACCGTCGATCAACGGACGCATGTCGTCCGGATGGAAGAGGGCCGAAAGGTAACTGCGGTGATGGGCATAGGCCGCGGCGCGCGCCAGCAACATGAGGCCTCCCCAACCTCGGCCCAGCGGTTCGGCGCACGCGATCGGAAACGCGCGTTCCCGTTCCTTCCATCGAGCCATCGCCGCACCGAACGCGTCCCACGTCTCGAACGCCGCCGTTCCCTCCTCCTTCCAAAGATCGCGGCGATACCAGAGCAACGGGGTCGCGGACCCGAATGGGATCGCCAGGACGCGCCGGTCCCACTCGGCTTCACCGTGCCGCAACGTGTCGAACAGATCGGTCCAACCGAGATTCTCGTCGCGGATCGTCTTGTCGGGAAACGGAACGATGAACTCGGAGCGGACCATGTCGCCGATCGCCAGACTCGGAAAGACAATCACATCGGCGCTCGACAGCGAACGGCCGCGTTCCCGCATTTCCTCTCGAGACGCCTTGACGACGTCGAGCGTTCCGTCGCCGCGCGTCGACCATTGTTCGCGAATCCGGTCGGCGAGCCGTTCGTCATCGATGACCAGCACGCGCCACGACGGGGCCGCACCCGAGCCGGGTTCCACGGTTCGCGGCTCGGCATCCTTGCGGCATCCGGCAACGGCCGCCGCCGTCCCGACCACGCAGAGCCATCGGGCAACGACGATCCACGGCCTCGCGGCGCGTCGGCGGCTTCGTTGTTCGGCGGTCCATTCCGGCGGTCGGGGAACGACCTTGGCCCAAGGGTTTCGGCGGCCGGAAACACGAGTGCGCATGACGGGGAACTTCTTTTTTTTCGATCGGGATGAGCCGTCCATTGCGGGGCCGACCGTCGCGGGAAGGACCGGGATCGCGGGGAGCGGCCGAACCGAACGCATTGTGGTGGCGCGGTCGAGGAAAGCAAGGGCCCGCGCCATGGCGGGAAGGTCGCTGCACGCCAGGGCGGGAAGGTCGCTGCACGCGCGATCCCGCGCGATTCGCGCTTGGGTCGGGCCGTTGAAACGGCCGGGCACCGATCCTACACTCGACGTTCGCCGCGTCCCGAGGCGCGAGCCGTTTTTCCTTGCCCGTCCAATCGACTCGTCCGTCATTCCTGGAGCACGCATGGGCGCGTACATCGGCATTGACATCGGAACGTCCGGCACGAAGACGCTTGTCATCGACGATGCGGGCCGCATCCTCGCGGAAGCCGGCGCGTCGTATCCGCTCCATCATCCCAAGCCGCTCTGGAGCGAGCAGGACCCCGAGGATTGGTGGCGCGCGGTCGTGCGAACGGTGCGAGCGGCCGTCGGCGAATCGCGCGTCGCTCCGTCGGACGTCCGCGCGATCGGCCTTTCCGGCCAGATGCACGGCTCCGTGTTCCTCGATAAGAACCACCGCGTGATCCGCCGCGCCATCCTGTGGAACGATCAACGGACGGCCGACGAGTGCGCGGAGATCGAACAGCGGGCCGGCGGCCGCAAACGGCTCATCCAGTTCGTCGCGAATCCCGCGTTGACCGGGTTCACCGCCCCCAAGATCCTATGGCTGAGGAAGCACGAACCCAGGAACTTCGAAAAATGCGCGAAGGTCCTGCTTCCGAAAGACGAAATCCGGAGGCGGCTGACTGGAGAGTTCGCGACCGACGTGAGCGACGCGAGCGGAACGTTGTTGCTCGACGTCCGCCGCCGATGCTGGTCGCAAAAACTCCTCGAACGGCTCGATCTCGATCCCGGGCTCTTGCCGCCGTGTCATGAATCGGAAGAGGTGACCGGCAAGCTCACGCGCGCATCGGCCAGGCAATTGGGGCTAACCACCGATTGCCTCGTGGTCGGCGGCGCGGGCGACTGCGCGGCGAACGCGGTCGGAACGGGAGTCGTGAAGTCGGGTGTCTTGTCGGCGTCAATCGGGACGTCGGGCATTATGTTCGTGCACAGCGACGAGGTCCAAGTCGATCCGCTCGGCCGGCTCCACACGTTTTGCCACGCCGTTCGGGACAAGTGGCACATGATGGGCGTTAGCCTGACGGCGGGCGGATCGTTGCAATGGTTTGTGGACCGTCTGTGCGGCGAGGTTTCCGGGCAGCGCGACGCGTACGCCGTATTGAACGAGGAGGCGACGCCGATTCCCGCCGGCAGCGAAGGTCTTTTCTTCCTGCCGTACCTCGCGGGTGAGCGGACGCCGCACGCCGATCCCGACGCGCGGGGCTGTTTTGTCGGCCTGACGCTCGCGCACGGCCGAGGCCATCTGGCGCGCGCGATCATGGAGGGCGTCGCGTTCGCGATGCGGGACAGCCTCGAGATCATCCGGGAAATGGGAGTGCCCGTTCACCAGATCCGCGTTTCGGGTGGCGGCGCGAAGAGCGCGCTCTGGCGCCGGATCCAAGCGGACGTTTTCGGGCAAGGCGTCGTCACGATCAACGCGGAACAGGGGCCCGCGTACGGAGTCGCCCTGCTCGCGTCGGTCGGCGCGGGCGCGTATGGTCGAATCGAAGAGGCGTGCGCGGCGACGATCCAGATCGCGTCGCGCACTCCGGCGATCGCTCTGGCCATGCGCGCCTACGACCGCGCGTTCCCCGTGTATCGCGATCTGTACGGATCCCTTCGCGGCGACTTCAAGAAAATCTCGGCGCTCGCCGCTCCGCCCCGCCGTTAGGCCGAGAACCACCGGGGACGGTATGCCCGAACGTCCGATGCTCTCCGCGACCTTGGTAGAACGCTCCGCGCCGAGGGCGAACGTCGCGGCCGTTGGCGAGACCCTCCTGCTTGTCGCGCTTTGGATCGTCGTGGGCGGCGCCGATCCGCCCGGAATCAACGAAGCGCATTACCTCGCGAAGGCCAGGCATTACTGGGACCCGTCCTGGTGCGCCCGCGATCTGTTCCTCCAATCGGCCGACGCGCACGCCGTTTTCTTCGCGACGTTCGGATCGCTCACCACGATCGGATCACTCCCCATGGCCGCGATCATCGGTCGATGGATCGGCTGGGGCCTGCTCGCCGTCGGATGGCGGGCCCTCTCGCGCGCGATGATCGATCGACCGCTTGTTTCCCTGCTGTCGGGCGCCTGGTTCGCCGTGCTGCTCGAACATGGGAATCTGTCGGGCGAGTGGGTGATCGGCGGGATCGAGGCGAAGGTGCCCGCGTACGCGTTCGTTTTCCTGGGGCTCGCCGCGCTGGCGGCCGGACGTTGGCGGTCGGTTTGGATTTGGTTCGGCCTGGCCACGCTTTTTCACGTGCTGGTGGGAGCCTGGGGCATGTTGGCGGCGGGCGTAGCATGGTGCCGATGCCGACCGGACCGCATGCCGCTCCGCGCGATGGCGCCGTGGGTGTTCCTGGGCGTTGCGATCGCGGCTCCATCGCTCGGGATCGGTATCCGACTCCAGGGCGCCGCCGACGCGGCCACGGTGAATTTGGCCGACCGCATCCTCGTCTATCGGCGGCTCGGCCATCATCTGGCCTTCCATCAGTTTTCACACGTGGCCATGCTCCGGTTCGGTCTGCTCGCCGCGGCCGCGCTCGCGTTCGGCTCGCGAGCCGCGCGGAGCGACGCGCGGTGGTTCCGGATCGACGGTTTCGCGCGCGGGGCGTGCCTGTTCGCGTTCTGCGGCGTTCTCATCGATCAGGGCCTGCGAAACCACTGGGGCACGGCGGCCGCGCTGCTCAAGTTCTATTGGTTCCGGCTCGCCGATGTCGCCGTGCCGATCGGCCTCGCGCTGCTCATCGCGCGTTGGGCCTCGCGGAACGGCCGGATCTCCCCCGATCGGACGCGGGCGCCGACCGGACCGCGCGCCGACGCCCGGCTGATCGCCGCGATCCTGGTCCCGGCGATCGTGCTGGGAAATACGGTTCGTGCGCGGCACGGCGACCGGCGGCCCGAGGCCGAGCGACTTTGGGATCGAACGGTCGCCGATCCGGACCGCGCGCGGAGCAAGGGCGAGGCGTGGCGGTCCGCATGCCGGTGGATCCGAGAAAACACGCCCTCCGATGCGCTCTTCCTCACGCCCCGCGATCAACAGACGTTCAAATGGTACGCGGAACGCGCCGAGGTCGTGACGTGGAAGGACGTGCCCCAGGACGCGCCCCACGTCATCGAATGGCGACGGCGTTGGAAGGAGATTTTCGCATGGCCCGCGTCCCGCGACGGCGTCACCGCGTGGACCGATGAGGAACTCCAAGAAAAAATGCGGCTCTACGGCGCGACCTATCTGATCCTCGAACGGCCCCGGGCGCTCCGCGCGCTCGGACCACCCTTCCGCCAACTCTATCCGAACTCGACCGACGACAATCCGGACTTCGCCGTCTTTACGCTCGACGATATACTCATCCGTTCGTGACTCGGATCGGACCTTCTCGCGGAGTCGTCGTCGCCATGGTGCGCGTGGGAATATTGGGAGCGACCGGTTACACGGCTCTCGAATTGATCAAGATCCTGTTGCGGCATCCCGAGGCGCGGATCACGCGGTTGACCAGCAGGCAGGAAGGCCAACCACACGTCGCGTCGGCGCACCCGCAATTAGTCGGTCGCGTCGACCTGCGGCTCGATGACGCGGAGCCCGGCGCGTTGATCGAGGACTGCGACTTCGTGTTCAGTTGCCTTCCTCACGGCGCTTCGGCGTCCGCCGTCAAACCGCTCGTCGACGCCGGCGTCACGGTCGTTGACCTGAGCGCCGATTATCGGCTGCGCGACCTGGCGACGTACGAGGCGTGGTACGGCGAGCACCATGCCGACGGCGGACGGCTCGGGCAGGTCCCCTACGGGCTCCCCGAACTGTTCGCGGACCGAATCCGCGGCGCGTCGCTCGTCGCCAATCCCGGCTGTTATCCGACGTCGGCCATCCTGGCGATCACTCCCCTGCTCGCCATGGGGTTCGCCGAACCGGACGATCTGATCGTGGATTCGAAGAGCGGCGTGTCGGGCGCGGGAAGAACGCCCAAGCTCATGACCCATTATCCCGAATGCAACGAGAGCATCTGCGCGTACAACATCGGACGCCACCGCCACACGCCGGAAATCGACCAGATCGTGCAACTCGCCGCGGGGCACTCGGTACAGGTCGTATTCACGCCGCACCTGATACCCATGGATCGCGGCATCCTGACCACCGTGTACGCGACGCCCCGGTCCGATGCGTCCGAGGACCGGATTCTCGCCGGGTTTCGCGAGTTCTATCATGGAAAACCCTTCGTGCGGGTTGTCGAACACCTGCCCGGAACGAAGGACTCGGCCCATACCAACTTCTGCGACCTGACGGTGCGGGTCGCGAGAGGCCGGGTCATCGTCGTGAGTTGCCTGGACAATCTCATCAAGGGCGCGTCGGGAGCGGCCGTTCAGAATTTCAACATCCTCCAGGGCTTTCCGGAAACGATGGCCCTGCTGTAGGGGAATCGAACGGCGATTTGCGAAAAAGGGCGATTGAGGACAATCGCCCTACGTGGGATGCGACTGTGGGGGAACGGATCGATGCCTTTGCCACCATCGGGATTTCGACTGAGCGGCGTGCATTGCGGGATCAAGACTCGGGCCGGAGCCGAGGACATCGCGTTGATCGTAAGCGACGGGCCGTCGGTCGCCGCCGGCGTCTATACGCAAAACCTCTTCCGCGCGGCGCCCGTCGATCTCGACCGACAGCGGACTCCGTCCCCCCGCATCCGCGCGGTCGTGTCGAATGCGGGCAACGCGAATGCCTGTACGGGTGAGCAAGGCATGCGCGATGCCGCGCAGATGACTCGGCTTGTGTCCCAGTCCTGCGGCGTCGACGCCGAGGACGTGCTTGTGATGTCGACGGGCGTGATCGGCGAACCGATGCCGATGGAAAAGATCGCGTGCGGCATCGCGATGGCGGCGAATCGGCTGGGCACGGATGAGTCCGCGTTCCTGAGCGCCGCGCGGGGCCTCACGACCACCGACCGGTCCCATAAGGTGGTGGAACGGAACGTGGACGTCGCCGGAGGGCGCCGCGTCGCGATCGCCGGAATGGCGAAAGGAGCCGGAATGATCGGCCCTCGCATGGCCACGATGCTCGGCGTGCTCCTGACCGACGCAGCGCTCGAACCCGACGCGGCCCAATCGATTCTCGCGGAAGCCGTCGATGAGTCGTTCAACGCAATCAGTGTGGAAGGACACACCAGCACGAACGACACGGTTCTCCTCCTGGCGAGCGGCCATGGTTCCGACCGACCGCTCGCCGGCGCCGATCTCGATGCGTTCCGCGAAGGTCTCGCATCGGCCTGCGTCGAACTCGCCAAGATGATCCCGGACGACGGCGAGGGCGCGACGCACCTGATTGCCATCGATGTGCGGGGCTGCCGGACCCGCGAGGACGCGAAAAAAATCGCGAGGACGGTCGCCGCGAGCCCGCTGGTCAAATGCGCCATCACCGGGGGCGGACCGTATTGGGGCCGAATCGTTTCGGCGGCCGGGTATGCGGGCGTTCCGTTCGATCCTTCCGGTGTCTCGGTCTCGATCAACGGGTTCGCGATGTTCGAGTCGGGACAGCCCAAGCCGTTCGACTCGGCGGCCGCGAGCCGTTCGATCCGATCGGAACGGGAGACCCGCATCACGCTCACCTTCCGCGAGGGCTCGGCCGCCACACGGTTCTGGACGAGCGACCTGACGGTCGCGTACGTCACGTTCAACGCCGATTACAAGACGTAACGTCACTCGGATTGGGCACGCATCCCGCTTGCCGCCTCTTGTCCGAAGAGATCGTGACGTGGCCGCACCGGCCGCACGCCGCACCGGACCGCGGATTTCGACCTATCGTCGTTTCGCGTTGGCGGGTACACTCCCCGCCCACGACCGTCCTCGCGACCGTTCCGTTCGCGGTCCGGGTACGCGCTGGTCGTGCGGATTCGGTACGGATCGCCGAACCGGGGCGCGGGATTCAGGAGCCGCCAAGCCATGGACCCTTCCAACCGACCGTTGTTGACGCTCGCGATCGCCGTTTCCAATGCGAACGCAAGTCTGCGCCGCACGCTGGCGGCGACGCACGCCGACGTGGATGAAATCGTCGTCTGCGACGTGGGAGAAGTGGAGATCGCCGCCGGATTGGTCGGCGAATTCGGTGGACGGTACGTGACCCAACCGTGGTGCGATAGCGAGGGGGCGGCCGCGAACGAGGCGATTCGCCACGCGTCGGGTCGATGGATATTGGTGCTCGAACCCGGAGAGACCGTCGCGTCGGCGGACTTGAGGGAACTTCGAGCCCGACTCGCCGCCACGGCGCCCGATTCCGCCTACCTGATGCTCATCAAGGGACCGCCCGCGCCCGGTTCGCTCGACGGCGAGCAAGTGGCCCAAATCCGCCTCTTTCCGAACCGGCCCGGCATCCGATTCCACGGCCGCGTTCGGGCGTCGGTGCGGCCTTCGCTCGAGCCGCTCGCGATCCTCGTCGAGGGCCTACCCTACCGCATTCAGGGCGATCCTCGCGAACAGGACGTCGCATGGCGCAGCTATCGGGCTCGGCGGCGCATCGAACTCGCCGATTTGGAATCGAGGGAAGTCGGGCCTCGACCGCGACTCCTCAATTGCCTCGCCGCGTCGTTTGTCGAGCTGGGGCAGACGGCCGAAGGAACGGCCTATTATCGGCGCGTCATCGATGCGAGCGAAGGCCCCACGCACGAACGGCTCGAAGCCTTTTACGGATTGCTCGCCCTGGAGGACACGAACGCCGACCTGAAACGCCGACTCGCGATGGCCCTCGAAGGCCTCAAAACCTTTCCGCTCGATATGCAGTTGCTTTGCGCGATGGGCGGGTTGCTGCAGGTCGACGGGCAATGGGATCTGGCCCTGCGCGCGTACGAAACGGCGTTCCGGTTCGGACAAATCGACGCGGAAGTCGAGCACCTCGACGGATTGCGATCGGTGGCCGCCGAGTGCTACGCGCTGAGCCTTCAGTTGCGGGGCGATATGTCGGCCGCCCAGCGTGTCCTCGAGGAGGCCCTCGCCGCCGAACCGGCGTCCGATCGTATCCGCAGACATCTGCTCGATGTGTTGATCAAGACGGGACAGCGCGACGCCGCGTTGACAATGCTCGCCGTTCATCCGCCGGCGACCGATTGCCTGGAGGCTCTGCGGAGCGCCGTTCGCGGCGCGTGCCTGGCCGCGCAGCGGAACTGGCTGGCCGCGCGGGCCTACCTGCAAGTCGCCTACCAGGCATCATGCCGCGACCCGATCTGCCTGCGATGGCTTGCCGTGACGCTGCTCGCGACACAGGAACACGACGACGCCGCCGCCGTGCTTCGGGAATGGCAAGCGCGCGAACCGCTCAGCGGCGAACCCGGACGGTATCTCGAAGCGATCCCGAACGGTTCGGCGGCCGCGGCCCCGACGAAGTCCCCTGCGACGGCCGAATCCGACCGGCAGATCCGCGTCGATCCCGACGCGCGCGACGCCGAATCACTCCGCGCCCGGGCGTCTGCGGACCACGGGCGCGGGCCGCGTGTTCCGGCGCCCCAATCCCAATCCCAATCCCAATAGGCTTCAAGCGTATCGCCGCCCGGCCGAGACGAACGCGGACGGCATCAGCGGACGCATGTTACGTCAGATGTCTCCCGCCTCGTTGATCGCGCTGAAAAGGTTGTTGGCCAGCTTTCGATAGAACGTCTCCTGGCAATCGTTCGCATCGCCATCTCCGTCCAAATCGTACAATCGTCCCGCGGTCGAGCGGGCGTTCACGGCCAACAGCAGATCAAGCACCGAGGCGGTGGTGTTATTCGCCAGTCCGAACGCGACGCCTCGCGAGCCGACGTTGAATTGCGCCGCGCCCACGCCGTATTGGCTGACCGTGAACCCGTACGCCGCCGCCGTGTTGCCCGCCAGTGTCTGATTGGTGACATACACGGCGAGCGCCGTGGCCAACACCTGGGCCTCCATCTTGGGCGGCCCACCGCCACCGGCCGTCTTGCCGTTGCGACTGAACAGGACCTTGTAGTACGCGGCGACCTCCGCGTTGGTCTTCTCAGCAAGACTGTTTGTCCCCGCACCGGCTCCATACATGTTCGGGAACGTCGCGGCGAGCCAGTTTCCGAGCTGCGTGGCCGTCGCTCCGCCATTGAGGGCCTTTATCAGGTTCTGGCCGTTCTTGTTTTTCCAGAAACCAATCGTAGCTGTCTGGCCCGCGGTCACCGAGCCGCCGGACGGCGCCCGTTCGGCGAAATTGTAGTTCTCCGCGATCGAATTGGGGCGGGAAAGGGCCACATGGGAGATCGTGTCGTTGGCGGAAACCGAGCCGGTCACCACGCCATTGACCGTCCCAACCGTGTCTTTTCCGTCGGCGTAGCTCACCGGCTGAACCTCATGGATCGCGTACCCGACACCATCACTCGGCCGAAGATCGAAAAAGCTGTACACGCCGTTGCTGTCCGTGACCGCGGTCCGGCTGACCGGGTTGCCGCGGTCGTCGTGACCGGTCAATTTGACGATCGCCGCTTCGATCGCCTGCTCGCCGAAGTTCACTTCGCCGTCATCGTTGAAGTCCAGCCACACCAGCCCAATGGCGCTCGATGGCCGAATCTGGGCGAACAAGTAATCGACCGCGTTTGGCGAACCGGCCGGACCCAGTGGAATGCTACCGATCCGATCGCTGTCCGCGGCATCGTCGACGGCGCCGCCCAGGTTGCCCGCCGTCTCGCGGCCGTCGAGCATCCCCGGCGCCGACGACCGCACCAGCCGGTAACTGCCGGCGCTCAGCCTGGCGTCAATCAGGTAAGTACCATCACTCGCCGTGGTCACCGTAGCGACGAGCGCGTTGGAATCCTCGGCGTACACATCCACAGCAACCTCCGCCAATCCCACGTCGCCATCGGAGGGCATGAACAGGCCGTCGTTATTGGCGTCGTCGAACACACGGCCGGAGATCGTGGGCAAGGGCAGGATGGTGATGTTCGCCGCGTACTCGGTCATTCCGCCATCCTTGTCACGAATCCGCGCTCGCACCGTACGCGTTCCGAAACCCATGGCGACGCGGCTCGACGCACTTGCCGAATTCCACTCGCCAAACCCCGCACCGTCGCCGAAATCGAAGGCATGGGTGAACCCCGCCACGCTGTCCGCCGCGGATGGGTCGAAGGGATCGATGAGCGCCAGTTCAATCAGCGAACCTTCCGCCACCGGGTTCGAGGCGGTGAGCGTCGCTGTCGGGGCCGCGTTGTCGATGGCAATCGCCGTGGTGTGGTCGGTGAATCCGCCGTCCTTGTCCGTGATGCGTCCCCGCACAGTGCGGCTCCCCGGCCCGTCGTCCAGGAAGCTGGCCGGCACGACCACCGATGCCGACGTGCTGTCGGTGATCTCGAATGTGCCGTCGTCGTCGAAATCAAAGCTGTAGGAGAATCCAGCCGCGGTATCGGCCGCCGACGGATCGAACTGGTCCGCGAAGCTGACCGCACCCGCCACTCCTTCAAGAACAGATCCTCCGTTTGCCAGCGTGGCGGTCGGCGCGACGTTTTCCAAGGTTAGGGTCGCGGTCGACGAATCGACCACGTGCCCGTGCTGGTCGTCGACACGCACGCGGACCGCGACTGTAGCGGGTCCGTCGTCGATTCCCAACGACTGGAGCTGTGCCCAGGCGATCGTCGGCGCGACGCCGCTGGCGTCGCCGAATGTGCCGTCCCCATTGATGTCCCACGTGTAGACCAGCGAATCCTGATCGGGGTCCGAGGACCCGGAAGCATCTAAGGTCAACACCTGGCCCTCGACGATCGCGTAAGGCCCGCCGGCGGACGCCGTGGGCGCCGAGTTGAGCACGATTTCGATCGTGACCGACGCGGCGATCGGCGCTGTCTCCTTCGTGTCAAGCAGTGCGAGATTGACGATCGTCGGCGCCTCGACGGGGAATTGCCCCAGCGGCCTGACTCGCACGTCGTACGTCCGGCTGCCGGAAGTGCCGGCGACGATCGTCCCCAGAGCAAAGCGAAGGGTGCCGTCGCCGACGCTCCCATCGGAGCCGAGCCCGGACGGCGTCTCCAACCGCACTTCATCATAGTCGTCCAGAATGGAGGCTTCGGTGACATCCATTCCGCCCGAGTTGGCGAACTGGAGCGTGTAGCGCAGCGTGTCGCCCGGCGTGGGCTGCGAGTTGCCATCCGCATCGATCAGCAACTCGACCGTCTTGGACAATTCGAGGTTCGCCGGCGGCGTTCCAACGTAGATCAACCGCGTGGCCTGGTCATTGCCTGTGGGCTGCGCAAACGAAGGATTCGCCACCGCCTGCACGATATGGGCACCCTCGGCCGTATTCGCCCAGGGCACGGTCACGGCGACGTACACCCATTCTCCGGGACTAGCGGGCAGATCGGCCGTGGTCGTGCCGATCAGGAACGAGTGCAAGACTCCCGCCACCGGGAAGATATCGTTCACGGTAATGGGAACGAGTCCCGCGGTCTGCCCGGTGGACCAGACTCGGGCCAAAATCGTGATCGGTTCGCCCAGATCCGGATTCGTATCGCTGAACACGATGTCCTGCGACGCAATGGCCACGTCGTCTACCGGTCCGCCGGGAGGAGAAGGCGGCGGCGCGGGCGGAGGCGGCGGGGGTTCCACGTATTCCACCACTTCCAGCGAAGTCGTGATCACGGTAGTTGCCGTTCCGTCGGTGACCTGAATCCGCAGCGTGTAGCTCCCCAACTCGTATGGCGCCAGGATCAATTGTCCGAAGCCGCCGGAGGTATTGGTCAGTGCCCCGGTAAAGACGCCGCGCGATTGCCCGCCGCCGTCCAGCACGGTGACGGTCACCCGCCCGCCCTGCACCGGGAAGTCGTTCGTGCCGGGAACGGTGGTGAAGTCATAAAAAGCCTGGCCACCCACGGTGACCGGCCGCCCTTGATACGCGACCACCCCGCCGGCACTGACGACAATTTCGGCCCCTCCCAGCTCCGGGTGTCCGACCTGCAAAACCTGACTCGCCTCGTTGTTCTGCTCGCTTCGCTCTTGAATTGTGTTGTTCGGGTCAATCCGGACGGTGATCAAGCGGTGGCTGGCCTCACTGAACGACACGTTGACGGATACCTGTATGCTCGCCCCTGCGGCCAGAGCGGGAATCGTCACTTCACCAATCGTCGTGCCGAAATCCAGAAAACGCACGACGACGCTGTCCGCCTGCACCATCCCCTCGTTGCGCACGGTGGCTTGGATCGTGAAGAGCTGACCGACGGCCGGATTCACGGGCGAGAAGGTGATGTCCGGCGAACGGATCGCCAAGTCCGGAACCAGCGTCACCTGAATCGTCGCGGTGTCTTCGGCGGCCAGTCCTTCCTGATCCAAGACTCGCAGCCTTACGACATGACTGCTGTAAGCGGACAGGCCGGTCGTAAGAAACGTGGGCGTTAATCCGACTTCATTGCCATTGGGCGCGCTGCCACTTCCCACCTCGCCGAATACGCCGTCACCGTCGAGGTCCCATTCAATGGTGGCCAGATCGCCGGGGCCGTTCAGATCGCTTGCGGTTCCCGCGAGCACCATGCTTGCACCAAACGGCACGGCATATGGCCCTCCGGCATCGGCGGTGGGTGGCAGGTTGGTCAACGGCGAGGTGACCACCACGTCGTTGCCGTCCCCTGCGGCGTAGTCCGCGATGAAACCGGGACCGTCGAACAACAGGCTCGAGGGAATCGTCTGCGACGTGCGGTTGTCGATCACCAGGAACTTCTCACCCGCCTTCGCTACAAACGGTCCCGACATCTCAACCCGAAGCGTGCCGCTGAGCGCAAAACTACCCAGGAAGGCGAACTGGCCGTAATCAGTGCCCGGGATTCCAAATTCGTCTGGTGGAGTATGCCCCATGATGTGCGATGCCAGCCTCGAGTTTGATACCGACGCCGTTCCAGAAATGAGAAACTGGGCCGTCCCGGCCAACGTGCTGTCTGCGAGCGAGACGTCGCCCAGCGCCAGCGAAGCGGGCGTGCTCGAATCGAATGTCACCGTGGAGTAACGATTGAGCGTGAGGGATTCCAGTTCCGTCATCGGGCCGATGAACGTCACCGTGGAATATTCTCGCACGCTCGTCAGGCTCCGCGTCTGGAACGTGCCGGCGACCGTCGCGGTGGCCCGATAGAAATCGACCCGATCCGCGCTGACATCGGACGTGGCCGTCAACGTGTGCGTCCCGAACTCGAAACTCAGCAAGGTTCCGTCGGCGCCGACAAAGTTCCCCTCGCTGGTTCCCCCCGCGTCAAATGCCAGGTGGCCGATCTGCACCTCAACTTGATTATGATTGTTGAACGGCACAAAGAAGGCCGACGATCCGGTACCGGCGTCCTTCAGGACCGTGCCGTCGTTCTCGAACGCGCCCCCGGCGGCGTCGCCGTTGACGAACGCCCGATAACTCGTCCGCACGTGTAGCGTTCCGCTGTTCGTATTCGTCCAGCTCACGCCGCCGTAGAGCCGCACGGTTCCGTCGTTCCAGACGCCCGTGCCGGACATCGACAGGTCACGGTAAACATGGAAATCGTCATTGATCGTCAGACCACCCTGGGCGTCGTAGCTCCTGCCCGCTCCGCCCAGCAGGATGGACCTGTAAACCGTGGTCATCCCCGAAACCACGATGTCCGCCGTCCCGCCGAGCGTGCTCTGGTTGAGCATAAGGTCCTTCCTGAACGTCGAGTGGTTCTCGACGTTCAGCGTGCTGCTGTTCAGGGCAACCGCGGCGTGGCTATCGATGCTGGCGATAGACGGGGTTGTCGAATTCAAGCTGACCATAAAGTCATTGGCCCCGAAGTCGATCAATACATCATCACTTGCCCCTGGTAGCGTATCGCCGCTCCAGTTCAGCGGGTTGTTCCAGGACAAATCACCGCCGTCGCCGTCCCACGTGACGAAGGCCAGCAAGGTGCGGGGTTCGAGAAACTCAGCCTGCGGGCGAAACCGATCTCGGGCCCGACGCCGCTTCTCCCGCCGAGCGAGACGACGCGAAAGCGATTGCAGCCAAGTGGGGTAGGCGGTTCGCATGGCTTGGCATCCTTCAAGGTGGCCATTCTTGCGCGTGCTGGACCGACGATGGTCCGCCGCGGGCCGGCGTACGTGGTAGCCCCGGTCCAGGTCGCCCATTCGAGGCAACTTGGTGTTCGTGACAGACGCACGCACACGCCCGCTAAATAACAAGGCGAAGAAAACGCCCGGATCTAGCGCGCGAACTTGGAAAATTCTTGAAAATTTCCATGCCGTTCCCGCGTCGGCTCCGGCCGACGCCAACGGTGTCCCGCCTCCCACGATTCGGCGGGCCGCCGCGCCGGCGGGCTCGCAAGACACGACGGCCATCCCGTCCCAAGCCAGGGGCGTGGGGCCTTCCGTGACGGGAAGCCGCGCGATCGAAACGAAGAAAGGGCGGAATCGAGCTCCGCGCGATTCCGCCCTCAACACGGGGGTGAGAAAGCCAAGATGGATGTTGTGGGCCAACCCAACCGTCAACCCACAACTCTAGACTACGTCGCGATGGCCGGGTGTCCAAACGGCTCATGACGAAAATCGGCCCGCCCCGGCCGGATTTCCCGAAAGGCGTGCGGATGGTACGGGTCGAAACGGTTGGCGTGGCCCGCCGCGCGCCGAGACGACCGGCCGTTCCCCCTGTTTCCGAGCTTGGGGACTTTCCCCCGCGTCTTGACAAAACGGGGGACCTGCGCGACCATTCCGTGTTTCGGGGTCCCGTTCCCGATTTGGACGCCATTGCCTCCGGGAATTGGGTTCACGTCGCATCCTTTACGAGGCATCCTTCGAGCCGAAGGCCGCACCCCTTTCGAGGACCCACCGCATGTCGTCGCCACTTCCTGACTCCGTCGGCTCTGTCCTCGACGATCACGAAATCGAGTCGATCGAACCCGTGGACGAGCCTGGGGTCGACCTGTTCGAGCGGCTCGATGTCCGTCCGCGGGCGACCTTGGAACCCGGTGACGAGGATCTCGATTCATTCGACGAGGACGATTTTGACGACGAGTTCGACGACGACTTCGAGGAAGAGCTCGACGGCGAATACGAGGAACTCGACGAACCCGATCTCGACGAATCGCTCGTGGGTGAGGATGACGACGAGTTCGAGGACGAGTTCGACGACGAGGACGCGTTCGCGGATCCGGACGAGGCATTTGGAGCATCGGATGACGCCGACGACGAAGACGAAGACGTCGGCGAGGAATGATCGCGCGCGATGATCTTGCTGACCGTAGAGTCAGGATGGCACCATGTTCGGTCCCGTACCCGCCGGCCCGCAATTCCCCAAGCTCGAAGAGGAGATGCTGGCGTTTTGGAAGCATCGGCGGATCTACGAGCAATCGTTGGCCCGCCGAGCCGGCGCGCCGCGATTCGTCTTCTATGAGGGGCCTCCCACGGCGAACGGCATGCCCCATCCGGGCCATTGCCTGACGCGCGCGATCAAGGACCTCTTCCCCCGATACCGGACCATGCGGGGATTCCTCTGCGAACGCAAGGCCGGGTGGGACACGCACGGACTGCCCGTGGAGGTCGAGGTCTGCAAGGAGCTCGGCATCCATTCCAAGGAGGAGATCGAAGCGTTCGGCGTCGAGCCGTTCATTCACAAGTGCCAGCAGAGTGTCTGGCGCTACATGAAGCACTGGGAACGGCTGACCGAACGGCTTGGGTTTTGGATCCATCTGGATGAGGCGTATGTCACGTACCACCAGTCCTACGTTGAAAGCGTCTGGTGGTCGCTCAAGAATCTGCACGATCGAGGTCTGCTCTATCAGGGGCATAAGATCGTCTGGTGGTGGGCGCAGGGCGGGACGGCGCTGAGCAGTGGGGAAGTGGACCAGGGCTATCGCGAGGTGGCCGATCCGAGCGTGGTGGTCCGTCTGCCGCTCGTCGATGATCCGACGACGTGCCTTCTCGTCTGGACGACGACTCCGTGGACCCTTCCGAGCAACCAATTCGCGGCCGTGCGTCCCGACCTGACGTACGCGACGGTGCGCGACGACGAAACGGGCGGCCGGGCGATCGTCGCCGAAGGGCTTGTCGAAACGCTCGCCGCCAAGGTCAAGCGGGAATTGCCGATCGTCGATCGGTGCCGCGGCGATCAACTGATCGGACGTCGCTACGCGCCCCCGTTTCCCGAGTATTATGCGGCGCTCGGAGAACGCGACGGCCGACTCGTCGCCGGCGGTCGGCAAAAGGTGGCATGGCGCGTCGTGTCGGCCCCGTTCGTGACGACCGAGACGGGCACGGGTATCGTCCATCAAGCGCCCGCATTCGGCGAAGTCGATTACGATGTGCTGGTTTCCGAGCAGGCCCGGTTTGTGGACGGCGAAGGTCCCCAACTGATCTGCTGCGTGGGGCCCGACGGGCGATTCACGGCCGAGGCGCCCGCGTTCGAAGGACGTTGGGTCAAGGAGGCCGACCGCGACATCGTCCGCGAGCTCAGGCGGAGCGGCCGGCTTTTCCATGCCGAGCAGTACGTCCATAAATACCCGTTCTGCTGGCGCGCCGAGGAAGATCCGCTGATCCAGTATCCTCGCCGGAGCTGGTTCATCCGTACGACGGCGTTCCGCGACCGCATGCTCGAAAACAACGCGCGCATCGGCTGGTTCCCGGAACATATCCGGGACGGACGTTTTGGGAATTTCTTGGAGTCCAACGTCGATTGGGCCCTCTCGCGCGAACGGTACTGGGGAACGCCCCTCCCGATTTGGGTGTGCGAGGCGACCGGACAGCGCGAGGCGGTGGCGGACTACGCGGAACTGCTCGACAAGAAGGGTCTCGAAGGGCTCGACGTGTGGGAATCGGCCAAACGGCAATTCCCCGACATGCCCGACGACCTGCGTGTGCACAAGCCGTACATCGACGCGCTGACGTACGATTCGCCGCACGCGCCGGGCGCGCGCATGCGCCGAGTGCCCGATGTGATCGACTGCTGGTACGATTCGGGCGCGATGCCGTTCGCGCAGTGGGGATATCCGCGCCAAGGTCGCGACGCGTTCGCCCAACAGCATCCGGCCGACTTCATCAGCGAGGCGCTCGACCAGACGCGAGGTTGGTTCTACAGCCTGCTCGCCATCAGCACGCTCCTTTTTGATGACGGCCCCGATGACGGTGTCGATGACGGCGTCGATGACGGCGTCGCCAACGGATCGGACGGGAACCGGGCATTGGACGCGTCTCCCGATTCGCCCGACCGGCGACCGTTCCCGCACCCGTTCCGCAACTGCATCGTGCTCGGCCTGATGCTTGGCGAGGACGGCGACAAGATGTCGAAGAGCAAGCGGAACTACCGCGAGCCGCACGAGATCTTCGATCGGTACGGGGCCGACGCGCTGCGATGGTATTTCTTCGCGAACCAGGCGCCGTGGACGTCGATCCGCTACAAGGAACAGGCGATCCGCGAGAGCATCCCCGAGTTCCTGCTGCGGCTATGGAACGTCTACAGTTTTTTTGTGATCTACGCGAATCTCGACGGCTTCGATCCGGCGGAACGCCTGTCCGAAGCGCCGGGCGAACTGGCGGCCAAGGACCTCGCGCGGGGGCGCGGATACAGGCCGCCTCTCGAGCGCGGGGAGCTCGATCGGTGGATCCTCGGTGAGTTGCATGCGACGATCGCCGAGGTGGTCGAGCGGATGGACGCGTACGACAGTTTTCTCGCCTGCCGCCGGCTGAATGCGTTCGTGGACGGGCTGAGCAACTGGTATGTGCGCCGCAGCCGGGGACGATTCTGGAGCGAGGACAAGTCGGACGCGGAGAAAGTGGACGCGTACTGGACGCTGTTCGAGTGCCTTGTCACGCTCGCGAAACTCGTCGCGCCCTTCGTCCCGTTCCTCGCCGAAACGCTATGGCGCAATCTCACGAGCCCTTGGGGCGAACGGGTTCCCGAGAGTGTCCACCTGTGCGATTACCCCGATGCCGATCGATCGTCGGTGGACGCGGCGCATTCCGAACGCATGGGTCTGCTGCGCGGGCTGGCGTCGCTGGGGCGCAACGCCCGCATGGAAGCGAAGCTCAAGGTGCGCCAGCCCCTGTCGCGCGTCGAGGTCGTGCTTTCGGACCGGCGGCACCAGGCGTGGCTCGAATCGCACGACGCGATCCTGCGCGAGGAGCTCAATGTGAAGCGGATCGAGTACGCGAGCGATACCCGATCGATCGAATACCTCGTCCAGCCCAACTTCAAGCGGCTCGGCCCGCGCGTCGGCTCGAAAATGCCCGCGCTCAAGGCGGCCATCGCGTCGGCCGACGGCGCTCGACTGCTCGCCGAACTCCGCGCCGCCCAGGCCGTCCGCATCGACCTGCCCGACGGCCCCGTCACGCTCGATTCGGACGACCTCCAGGTCACGCTCCGCGGCCGAGCCGGATGGGCGGCCGCCTCCGATCCCGAACTGGGCTGCGTCGTCGTGCTGAACACGGAACTCACGCCCGAACTCACTCGGGAAGGTTTCTCGCGCGACCTTGTGCGGTTCGTCAACGACCAGCGCAAAGAAATGAACTGCGCCTACAACGACCGAATTCGACTGGGAATCGTCACCCAATCGCCCGAATTGCGGCTCGCCTTGGAAGATAACGAAGCCTATATCCGCGGCGAAACGCTTGCCGAGGCGATCCTCACGGGCCCGATCGACGGCGTACCCGCCATCCCATTCCAGGTGTCCGACCACGAGGCCGATCTATACATCGCCCGTTGCCGGGCCGTCGCGGACGGTGCGCATGGCGGATAGCCTGCCGATCGGCGTGCTGATTTCGGGAGCCGGGACGACGCTGCGCAACCTGCTCGGCGAACGCGACGCGGGCCGCCTTCCGGTCGCCTTCACGCGGGTCGTTTCCAGCCGGTCGACGGCCGGAGGCCTCGCCTTCGCCGCCGACGCGGGTATCGCGTCGCGCGTCGTGCGGCGTAGGGATTTCGCCGACCCCGCGTCGCATTCGGCGACCGTGTTTGAGACGTTCCGCGCCGCCGGAACGCGGCTTGTCGTCATGGCGGGCTACGTTGAGCATCTGCTCATTCCGGCCGATTTCGAGAATCGCGTGGTGAACATCCACCCGAGCCTGATCCCGGCATTTTGCGGCAAGGGCTTTTTTGGCCGCCGCGTCCACGAGCGCGTGCTGGCCTACGGCGCGAAAATCAGCGGGTGCACGGTCCATTTCGTGGACAACGAATACGATCACGGCCCGATCATCCTCCAGGAACCGGTAACGGTCTCGGACGACGACACGCCCGACTCGCTCGCCGCGCGCGTCTTCGCCGCCGAATGCGTGGCACTCCCCGAGGCCCTGCGCTGGATCGCGGCCGACCGACTGTCCGTCGTCGGCCGCCGCGTCGTGCGACGGGCCGCGTCCCCACCCGCCTAGCGCCCTGCGTGTCTCTTTGCGCGCCTTTCGCCGACCGCCTTCATCGCTCCAAACCGTCCGCACAGGCGTCTCCCCGCGCACGACCGGCCCGACGTGCGACGCAATGCGACGCAAAACGAGCATCGGCTGATTGCTTTTTATCATGATGGACCCCATAATCGCGTGTAGGCCTGCGCGTTTGTGACGATTTTCATGCCTTCCGGCCCACCGTCCGGATCCCGGCGAGGCGGGCATCTGGCGAGGCGGGCGGCGGTGCGGGTGGAGGCGGGCCGGTCGGGGAGGGGCGAGGGAACGTGGAGCGGGCGGGAAGCACATGCTGGCCGAGGAACGTCGGAGTCGGTTGCTGGAGCTGGTGCGGCAGCGCGGGTTCGCGTCGCTGCCCGACCTCGCGGGTCAGCTCGGCGTCTCCGAGTCGACCGTGCGGCGGGATTTGGACGCGCTCGAGGAAAACGGATCCGCGAAACGGACGCACGGCGGCGTCCTGTACACGGGGCCGTCGCCGAAGGTGCCCCACTTCGACGATCGGCAATCCGCGCAGTGGGGACGGAAGCGGGCCATCGCGCGCGCCGCGGCCCAATTGATCGAGGATGGAGACACCGTTCTGCTCGACGGAGGCAGCACGACCTACGAACTCGCACGGTTGCTCGTCGGACGACCGCTGCAGGTCGTGACCAACTCGCTGCCGGTCGCGAGCCTGTTCACGTCGAGCGATCGGTCGGACCTGGTGTTTGTCGGAGGCTACGTGCACGCGCGGACCGGCGTGACGCTCGGACCCTACGCCAACGCGATGCTCGCCGAACTCAACGTGCGTCGAGCCATCTTGAGCGTGGCGGGCGTCAACGTGCGGGGATATTTCAACAGCAACCTTTTGCTTGTGGAAACGGAACGGGCCATGATGCGGTCCGCCGACGAGGTGGTCGTGGTCGCCGACAGTTCGAAGGTCGGGCGCAGCAGCCTCGCCCGGCTCTGCCCGCTCGGCGATGTGCAGAAACTCGTGGTCGACAGCGGCATCGCCGCCCCATGGCCCGAACGCATCGCGGCCGCGGGGGTCGCGTTGACGATCGCCGAATGCGATGCGGACGAACAGACGGCGGCGCGGGAATGAACGACGCAACACGGAGATCGGCGCGACCCGACCTGGCTCGGACGATCGCCGCCGGTGCGACACCATGACGACGGACGGACAAGCGACCGGAACACTCGACCGAACGGACATCGAGCGCATCGTCCGGCGCATCGTGCTCGGCCAATTCGGCCCATCCGCCGACCGATCGCCGGAAACGAACCGCGCCGACGCGCCGCTCGGCGAAGACGGGTCGGCGCATGGTTCGGTCGAATGCGAGCTGGTGGTGAGCATTTCGGCGCGGCACGTGCATTTGACCGACGCGCACGTCGAAGCCCTTTTTGGACCGGGGCACCGGCTGACTCCGTCCAAGAACCTGTATCAGGACGGGTTCTTCGCGGCCGAGGAGACGGTCATGCTGGTGGGACCGCGTCGCCGCATGCTGCCGACGGTCCGCGTGCTCGGGCCGACGCGGCCGCGGAGCCAGGTCGAGCTGGCGTTCACCGACTCGATTTCGCTCGGCATCGACGCCCCCGTACGGCTCAGCGGCCGCGTCGCGGGCACGCCGGGCTGCGTTCTGGTCGGCCCCAAGGGCGTCGTCGAACTTCCGGAAGGCGTCATCCGCGCGGCGCGGCACGTCCACATGAATCCTCGACACGCCGCCTTTTTTGGCGTCAAGGCCGGGGACCGGATGCGGCTGCGGATCGTGGCCGAGGGATGCACGACCGTGTTCGAGGACGTGATCGCGCGGCCCGATGCGGCCGCGAAGCTCGAAGTCCACATCGATACCGACGAGGGCAACGCCTGCTTCCTCGACCAGGCGACCGAAGTGCGGTTGATCGCCGATCAAGTTGACCCCTGATTTCCGTTTCTCTTACTGGAGCTGATGCAGCATGGCCAAGACGAACGAAGCGTTGGGAATGATCGAGACCAAGGGGTTTGTCGCCCTGGTCGAGGCGACCGACGCGATGATGAAGGCCGCCAATGTCACGTTCCTCGGTTGGGACAAGGTCGGCAGCGGACTGGTTTCGGCGTTTGTGACGGGCGACGTCGCGGCGGTGAAGGCGGCGACCGACGCCGGCGCGACGGCGGCGGGACGGATCGGCGAGGTCGTCAGCGTGCAGGTGATTCCCCGCCCGCACGACGATCTGGACATCGTGCTTCCCATTCCGGCGAAACGTCCCGCGGCGAAATGAGGTCGCATCCATGGCGCGGCGCACATCCCTTGATCCCACGGCAACCCGGAATCCCATACCATCCACACCCGCAGGAAGGCATCCCATGCAAAACGCGATTGGACTGATTGAAACCAAAGGTCTGTTGGCGCTCGTCGAGGCGACCGACGCGATGGCGAAGGCCGCCAATGTGAAGATCGTGAAACGCGTCGGAATCGGCGGCGCGCTGGTCACGACGATCGTCAGCGGCGACGTCGGCAGCGTCCGCGCGGCGGTCGAGGCGGGCGCGAACGCGGCCACGCAGGTCGGCGAGCTTGTCTCGAGCCATGTGATCCCCCGCCCGGCCGAAGGCTTGGTCGACGCGTTCCTGTCGTGAACGGAGCGTAGGGACATGAAGGTCCTCGTGGCGAATCTCGGATCGACGAGCTTCAAGTACCGGCTCTTCGATATGGCGGACGAACGCCAGCTTGCGCGCGGCGGCATCGACCGGATCGGTTCCGAATCGAGTCGCGTCGTCGTCGAGATCGGCGGCGCGCGGCGCGAGGCGAACGGCCGCGTCCCCGACCACGCGGCCGCCGTGCGGGCCTGCCTCGAACAACTCACCGATCCCCGCGACGGATGCCTCGGCGATCCATCCGAAGTTTCGGCGATCGGATTCAAGGCCGTCCATGGAGGACGATTCTCCGGCGCGCAGCGCGTGACCGGCGCATTGCTCGACGCCATGGAGGAAATGAACGACGTCGCGCCGGCGCACAATCCGCCGTACATCCGCGTCATGCGGTTGCTCGCCGAGCGGCTGCCCGAGATCCCGTTGGTCGCCGCGTTCGAGACCGGGTTCCATGCCACGGTGCCCGACCCGCTGCGCTCGTACGGCGTTCCCCACGAATGGTCCGAACGATGGCTCGTGCGGCGATGGGGATTCCATGGAGCGAGCCACCGGTACATCGGATGGCGCGCCGCCGTCTTGCTTGGGCGCGACGACGCGCGGGTCGTCTCGTGCCATCTTGGCGGATCGAGCAGTCTCTGCGCGATGCGGGGCGGCACGAGCGTCGCGACGTCGATGGGCATGAGCCCTCAGTCGGGATGTTCGCACAACAATCGGGTCGGGGATTTCGATCCGTTCGCCCTTCCCTACCTGATGCGCGTGACGGGGAAGTCGTTGACCGAGCTGCTTGAGGATCTGGCGTGCCGAGGCGGATTGCTCGGCGTCAGCGGGCTGAGCGGCGACGTGCGGGATCTCGAGGAAGCGGCCGCGAACGGCCATGCGCGGGCCCGCCTCGCGCTCGACCTGTTCGTCGCCGAAATCCGCCGATACCTCGGCGCCATGCTCGTCGAATTGGGAGGCGCCGATCTGATCGCGTTCACGGGCGGCATCGGCGAGAACTCGCCCTCGATCCGCGAGTCGGTCTGCCGGGGACTCGATGAACTCGGAATCGTACTCGACGCCCCGCGCAACGCGTCCGCGCGCCAGGAAGGACCGATCGGCGCGGCGGCCGGCCGCGTCGCCGTTTGGGTCGTGCCAACCAACGAGGAACTCATGGTCGCTCGTCAGACAAGGCAACTCCTCGCGGAGGCCTCGGACGATCGAAGGGGAGCGTAGAGCCTCGGCGAGGCCGCGGCCGCGGCTTCAAACCGGGCCAACGAACGAATCGGCCGAAGGAGGGCAACGGATGTTTGTCGCGAAAGTGACCGGCGCGGTCGTGTCGACCCAAAAAGTCGACGCGATGGTCGGCTACAAACTGCTCGTCGTCGAACCGTATCGGATCGACGCGGCCGGACGAAACGCTCTGACGACGACGGGACGCACGTTCATCGCCGTCGACACGCTCGGGGCCGGGGACGGCGATTTCGTGCTGATCACGCAAGGTTCGAGCGCCCGCATGACTCCCGAAACGAAACAGATGCCGATCGATACCGTGGTTGTCGGAATCGTGGACCAGGTGCACGTCGATCGGGCTTGTGTCTACGCGAGGGAGGCGTCGAACGGCCCATGACGCGACCGCGCGCGCCGCGCGGATTCGATCGTCCCGTCCCCTTTTTTTCGATCCGATCCACTCCGCCTTCTTGAGCACTGGATTCCCCCATGCACGTTTCCGAAGACCTCATACGCGACGTTGTGGCTCAGGTACTGGCCGAAGTCCGAAAACCCGCGCGAACCTGTTCGAAGAGCCGGTTCGCGGGGAGGCACGGGATCTTCACCGATGTCGACGAGGCGGTCGCGGCGGCGCGCGACGCCTTCGAACGGCTCTCCGAACGATCGCTCGAGGATCGCAAGCGGATCATCTCGCACATCCGCCGCATCTCGATGGACCAATGCGTTGAGCTTGGCGCGATGGAGATGGACGAAACGCGCATCGGCCGGCTCGAACACAAGATCGAGAAGCTCAAGACGCTTGGTGAACGCACTCCGGGCGTCGAGTTCCTCAAGACCGAATCGTACAGCGGCGACCACGGGCTCGCCGTCATCGAGCACGCGCCGTTCGGCGTCATCGGAGCCATCACGCCGGTGACCCACTCCCTGCCGACCATCACCGGAAACGCCGTCAGCATGATCGCCGCCGGCAACACGCTGGTCGTGAACCCGCACCCGAGCGGAAAACGCGTGGCGGCGGAGGGCGTGCGGCGATTCAATCAGGCGATTCACGACGACATCGGCATCGATAACCTGATCTGCCTTCTCGCCGAGCCGACGCTTGAGACGGCGGGCCGGATCTTCAAGCACCGCGGCATCGCCTTGATCTGCGTGACCGGCGGGCCGGCCGTCGCCCGCGCCGCGCTCAACAGCGGCAAACGGGCGGTGGTCGCCGGACCCGGGAATCCACCCGTCGTCGTCGACGAAACGGCCGACCTCGATCGGGCGGCCCGCGCGATGATCCGCGGCGCGGCCTACGACAACAACCTGCTCTGCATCGCCGAAAAGGAAGTGTTCGTCGTCGACTCCGTCTTCGATCCGATGCTCGCCGCCATGGAGCGGGCCGGCGCCGTCCGGCTCAACGACGCCGAAATCGACCGGTTGACCCATGCGGCCTTCGAGAAGGTCGGCGAGGGCGAACATCGGCACGACGCGCCCACCAAAGCCTGCCTGGGCCAGGACGCCGCCGTGCTCGCCCGTTTCGCCGGCCGCGATGTTCCGAAGTCGACCGAACTGGTCTTCGGAGTGACCGAGGAATCCCATCCATTCGTCGTGACCGAACAGATGATGCCGTTCCTCCCGTTCGTCCGTTGCCGCGACGTCGACGACGCGATCGCGAAGGCGAAGCGATACGAGCGGGGCAATCGGCATACGGCGATCATCCATTCGCGCGACGTTCGCAACATGACCAAGATGGCCCGCGCGCTCGATACGACCCTGTTCGTCAAGAATGGACCGTGCATGGCGTCGCTCGGCATCGGCGGAGAAGGCTACCTCTCGTTCTCGATCGCCGGACCCACCGGAGAAGGCGTGACCACTCCGCTCACGTTCACGCGCGAGCGGCGGTGCTCGATGATCGACGACCTTTGGATCCTCGGACGAAACGGCTCGAACTGAACCCGGGCGCGCGGCGTGCCGATCGGGAAATCGTCGCGGCACGGCGGCACGGTTCCGAACAAGGAACGCGCGATGCAGATCGGATGGGTCGTCGGATCGGCGACGTCGACCGTCAAACACGCGTCGATGCGCGGCCAGAAACTGCTCGTCGTCCAACCGCTCCTGGCGGACGGTCGGTCGTCGGACGGCGATCCGATCGTGGCCATCGACATGATCGGAGCCGGGAAACACGAGCGGGTGATGATCAGCAGTGACGGAAAAGGAACCCGCGAATGGCTCGGCGCGGACGACACGCCGGTCCGCTGGGCCGTCATCGGGATCGTGGATCACCGGACGGAATCGCGACCTCGGCGATCGGGCGCGCGTACCTGACAAGGCGGATGGCGGAAGGCGGAAGGCGGCGTGGGATGAGCGGCATGGATCGAATCGACACGGAGACCATCGTGCGGGAAGTGGTGCGGCGTCTGGAATCGATGATCGGTTCCGGAACGCGCCCCGCCGACCCGCCGGCTCCGGCGTCAGGCGGAGCCAACCCGAGCGGGGAGGGGCCCGGCGCGCTGCGAATCCACCAACGCGTGGTCACGCTCGCGTGCCTCGATGGACGGCTCGACCGCGTCGCGACGCTCCATGTTCCGGATCGAGCGATCCTGACGCCGGCCGTGCGCGACGCATTGGCGTCGCGGGGCATCGCCGTGCGGCGTGACACGCTGGTCGAACCCGCCGCGCGGCCTGTCTTGCTCGCTTCGGACGCGAAAGGCCCGGTGTGTCCGCGGCAGTGGCAGCGCCGTCTCGGCGAAGGAGCGGACCGGTGCGACGAACGCGGCGCGGCGGCGATCGTCGACCGCATGGGGGCATGGATCGCGGAGGGCGGTGTGGGTGTTTGGTGGACCGTTCGACCGGCCCGATGCGCGTGCGACGCGAATCGCGACGGGCGCCTGCGCGCCGCCGTCGCGCACGACGAGGAATCGGTCGAAGACGCCGTGCGCGACGCCGAGTGTGATCTGCTCGTGATCGATCCCCGCGTCCGGCGTCCCCAGCGTTGGGCGGCATGGATCGAACGCCTTCGCCGCCAACCGCCGCGGCGCGCCGACGGCGGGAACTCGTTTACGAATTCCCCCACCGGAACGCGCCCGGGTGTTCCACACGGAGCTTGACGATGCGCATCGCGGAAGTCATCGGAACGGTCACACTCAATCGGGCCCTGCCCTCGTTCAAGGGCGGCCGACTCAAGGTCGTCGTCCCATGGACGCTCGGCAATCTCGCGCACCGCGAACCGGCGACGGCCGAACCGATCGTCGCGTGGGACGATCTTGGCGGCGGAATCGGTTCGATCATCGCGATCAGCGAGGGCGGCGAGGCCGCGCAGCCGTTTCGCCCCGACCACAAACCGGTCGATTGTTACAGCGCGGCGATCCTCGATCACTTCGACCTTCTCTCGACGGACGACCTCGATCCGCCGTCGGCACCCTGACCCATCCTGCGGGCGTTCCAACGCCCCGCCGTTGCCCCAAGGAACCTGATTCATGGCGAATGTTTTTAAGGTCAAACAGGACATCTGCGAAATCGGACGCAGGATCTACAATAAGGGGTTCGCCGCGGCGAACGACGGAAACATCTCGGTGCGCGTCGGCGACAACGAGGTGCTCTGCACGCCCACGTTGCATTGCAAGGGGTTCCTCAAACCGGACGACATCGCAACGATCGACATGTCCGGCAAACAGACCGCCGGATCGAAGAAAAGGTCGAGCGAGGCCCTGCTGCATCTCGAGATCTACAAGCACCGACCCGACGTCAAGTCCGTCGTGCACTGCCATCCGCCGCACGCGACGGCCTTCGCCGTGGCGCGCGAACCGATTCCCCAATGCGTGCTTCCCGAGGTCGAGGTTTTTCTCGGCGACATCCCGATTACCCGGTACGAGACGCCTGGCGGTCAGGAATTCGCCGACACGATCCTGCCGTTCGTGGCGAAGACGAACGTCATCATCCTCGCCAACCACGGCACGGTCAGTTTCGGACAGAACGTCGAACAGGCGTATTGGTGGACCGAAATCCTCGATGCCTACTGCCGCATCCTGATGCTCGCCAAGAGCCTCGGCCCGGTGCATTACTTCTCCGAGCAGAAGCAGCGCGAATTGCTCGAATTGAAGGACAAATGGGGCTACGCGGACCCGAGGAACACGCCGGAATACAAGGACTGCGACGTCTGCGCGAACGACATCTTCCGCGATAGTTGGGCGAAGGCGGGCGTCGAACGGCGCGCCTTCGCGCCGCCGCCGCCCATGAAGCCGACACGCCCTTCGGCCGATTCGGCATCCGACGATGGCAAGACCAACGCGGGCCCGATCGGGAAAGCGGAAGCGGGCGGTAGTGGACCGTCGAACGGTTCCCGCATCCCATCCACCGATGGAAACCGCGGCGCTGCCGGTTCGGAGCCGGATGTCGACGCGCTTGTGCGACTCATCACGGAACAGGTCCTGGAACAACTCGCGGCCAATGCCGCTCGGCACTCCGTGCCGTGACGTACGTCGTGGAGCCTTGTGCCGCATGGCGCGGAATTTCTCAGTAAGGGTCACCCAACATGAAAGTCAGCATCATCGGGGGCGGCGGACTCGTCGGATCGAGCGCGGGGTTCGCGCTGCAATGCGGAGGCGTCGTGCGCGAAATCGCCCTGCTCGACGTCAACCAGGATCTCGCGGCCGGCCAGGCGCTGGACCTGCTGCACGGCGGGCCGAGCACGGCCGATCAGATCATCCGATCGGGCGGATACGAACAGATCCCCGACAGCGACGTGGTCTGCATCACGGCCGGCCTGCGCAGGAAACCCGATGAATCCCGGCTCGACTTGATCAACCGGAACACCGATCTCTTCCTTTCCATCCTTGGCGATGTCGCGAAGGCGGGCGTGAAGGAATCGGCGACCGTGCTGGTCGTTTCGAACCCGGTCGACATTCTGACGTATGTCGCGGCCGATCGTCTGGGGCTCCCGAAATCGCGCGTGCTCGGGCTCGGGACCCAGCTCGATACGATTCGGTTCCGCAGTTTCATCGCCCGCCAGGTCGGCGCCGCGCCGACGCAGGTTGCCGCGCTCATCCTGGGCGAACACGGCGACAGCATGGTGCCGATCTGGTCGAGCGCGACAGTGGGCGGCCTGCCGCTCGACAAGTTCCCCGGTTGGACCCACACGACGGCAAACGACGTATTCACTCGAACGAAGGGAAGCGGCGCCGAGGTCATCGCGAAGAAGGGCGGCGCCGGTTTCGCCGTGGGGATCGCCATTCGCGACGTGATCGAGTCGATCGCCCTCGATTCCAAACGCCTCCTTCCGGTCTCCACGGTTCAGGATGGGTTGTACGACATCCGCGACGTGGCGTTGTCGGTACCGACCGTCGTCGGGCGAAACGGCGCGGCGGACCGCCTTCAAATCGATCTTTGGCCGAAGGAGGTCCAATCGCTGCGCAAGAGCGGGTTGGTCCTTCGTCAGACGTTGGAAACCGTTTTGAAACGGATCGGCCGCGCGTGACCGGCCCTCACACGGTCCGTCAGGCCGTGCCGAACGTCCGTTCCAGATCGCGCAGGTAGTCGATCGCCTCGTCGATGTCCGGTGTTTCGACGCCCCGTTGGCGACCATCGCGATCGCAGCGGGCGAGCGTCATGAGTTCCTCGAAATCCTCGGAGGCCCTCAACCGGCGCCGCGCGCGGAGCCCGAGTTCGCCGTCGAGGAGCTGCCGCGCGTGCATGTGGAACGCGATGAGCCAATGCGTGCGGGGTGTGATGAACCCGGCGAGCGCATCGAGTCCCGCGGCGACGTGGTCCTTGGAGTCGATCGCCTTTCCGACGTCGTGCAACAGGGCCGCTTCCAAAAACTCCTGGTCGTACGGCAGGGCATCGCGGGCCAAGTCGAAGACCTGAAGGCTATGGTAAAGCGCGTCGCCTTCGGGATGGTGGATCTTGCTTTGTTCCACGCGTTCGAGCGGCAACAAGAGGCTTTGGAAGACCTGGAACCGGTCGATGCCCTTTTCCACGTCGGCAACCGCCTTGTCGACCGCCATGTCGGGATACTCCCGCGCCAGGAACTGCTCGAATTCCGCGATGCTCGCGCGTTCCATCGGTTTGCCCGTGATCGAACTCCGGAAGACATGATGCGCCTCGTCGGCCGCGTAGACCGTCAGTTCGAAAGGAAAACGACCCCTCACGTGGATGTGCGTGAAGGAGCGGACTTCGCCCCCTTTGCGCACGCGTTTGCGTTCGACGTCGTAGATGCACCCGTCCTCATCGAGCTGGAGGGTGATCGCCTCGATGCTGTCCGAAAAGACGTGCAGATCGATGTCCGAGCCCGCGCGCACGTGTCCGGTCATGACGCTGCCGATGAGTCGCGGCCGAAAACGCCGCAGCGCGTGCATCATGCGAAGCGCATCGATGCGCATGTCGCGCAGGTTGGCGAGCTGTTTCCCGCCTTCGTGGAGTCGCGCGAGGGCGAGGATCTCATCGCGCACTTCCGCGTTGCTCGGCAAATCGCTCGGCTTCACCCATCCCCGGCAGATGCGCCGAGCCGCCTTCCATTTGGCGCGGTAGTATTCGGATTCCTGCCGCTGGTACATGAGCCGAGCGGCCTCCCAGGCGATCCGGCGGCGCAGTTTTGAGCGATTCATCCGTCGGCGCCGTTCAGGCGTATCACGGCACACGGTCTGGGCAATGATGGGGTATTCGATCCGTTCGGTTCGGGCGAACGGCCGTTGCTCGGCGTCCTTGCCACCATATCCCGCGCGGCGCATCACGGCAATGCCGGGGACGCATGAGGCCGATTCCGCGCGGCACCGCGCCGACCCGTTTCCCACAGCAACAAGCCGATCAACCGATCCGCGGTCTCGGACCGATGCGGCCGCGCGACTTGGCTCAATACGCCGCAAAGCACAAATGGCCGCTCGCGTCGCGCACACGCAATTCCATTGCGGGAAGGCATGGACCGGCGGACGCGTCCATCCATCGGCGGCCCGCCAAATGAACCGATTGCCATCCCGCGATGCGCGCGATGCGATCGGCGCGGTTCGTCCAACACACGGTGATGGTCGACGGTGCCGCCGACGATCGACCGCGCGAATCGATATCGAGTTCGAGTTCGTATTCGCCGCCGCCCCGAGCGCGCGCGGCGACCGGCCGATCATCAAACAGGACGTCGATCTCCAACTGCGCGTAGGCGTCGGGCGGCCCACCCACATGCAGCAGAACGGGCATACCGGTCCGCGACGCGTGCCGCAGCATTCGGTCCCAGACGTCCGGCGCCACGTCGACGCGAACCCGCGTCGATCCATGCGCCGCGATCGAAACGGACTCGCGGATATCCAGCGGTCTCGGTTCCGGAACCGGACGACTGGGATACGTGAGGGCCGCGACGCTCGTCACGGAGACCAGGACCGCAACGCTTCGCCGCCGCCGGCGGCGATCATCGACCGAGGCGCATACGAATGTCCCGATCGCGACGACGAAGGGAAACCGGCTTGCGAGCGCGAACAGGATCCGTCGACGCGGCTCCCGGTCCGGCCCCCGCGCGGGGCTCGCGCCCGATTCGATATACGACCCCGTACGCCGAAACGGGAACGGGTTGGCGTCGCGGCCGGTGAGGCTGACCGTTTCGGTCGGCGCGCGCGCCATCGTCGCGGCGCCGCGCGGCCAGCCTTGGAAATAGACGGTGACGGGGCCGAGCCATCCGAACCGGTGCGAAAGGCACCAGACGACCTGCGTGAGGCCGACGAGGACCAGGAGGCCGATCATCGCCGCGCGGCGGGCGTGTCCGCCTCGCGCGTGGACCGCGGCGAGGCGGCCCGCCAGGACGTGGACAACGCAGCTCGATCCGTACACCAGGTAGCCGCGCGCGGTCGCGACGGGGGAAAAGAGCGCGCACGCGAGCACGGGCCCCGCGACGACCGCCGCGGCGACGGCGGCCCCGCGCCGCGCGCGGAATAGGGCGATCCAACCCGCCATTCCCGCGGCGAGCAGGCCGGGCGATTCGAAACAGGTCAGCGCTTCGCCAATCGAGCCGGCCGCGCGGGATATGAACTCGAACGGCGCGCCGCGCGCCGATTCCCACCACGCCGCGAGCGATCCCCGAAGGTACGACTCCTCGATCGGCTCCGGGAAAATCCCGATCGCGGGCAACGCCCACCGCCACACGACGGCGAAGGCGATCGCGATCCCGGCCGCCGCCGCGAGATGGCGCCGTGCCTGGGTTCGAAGGCCGAGGCAGGCATAGGCGAACAGCAACATCGGCGCGACGTTGTAAACGAGCGATACGAGCCCGACGAACGTCGCGAACCGCGCATGAACGGGCCAAGCGAGACGCCGGTCCGGGAACCCCCGTTCGACCAGCCACGCGATCCCGACGTAGTACAGGGCGAACGCGAGCACATGCGGCGATGTCGCGTCGCCATGAAAGAAGAACCCGCATCCGAACGACGCGAGGCACACGGCGATCATCGCGGCAAGGCGGTCCCGGAACAACGCCGTCGCCAACCGCCAGACGGCCGCCATCGCCGCGACGAACGCGAGTTCATTCACAAAGAGCAGGGCCCGTTCCGTCCCGATCCATGGGGCCACGTGCGCCGCGAGGAACGCGTAACCGGCTCGGCGGTACCGAAAATTCGTGTCGCTTCGCGCAGCGCCTCCGAACCATGCCACCTGCTCCCACGCCGGAACGGTCTCCGCCATCACCGGCCTTCCGTCGACCAGCATCGCGTATCCCAAGAGCGAATTCGCCGAGTGGACGCCGTTCACGGGAAACGTCATTTGCAGGAATCCGGTCGATTCCGGCCACGCCGCGACCCATCGTACGGCCGTTGCGAAGATCACAAAGGCCGCCGCGAGGGCCGCCCACCGGCGGTCTCCTCGAATGTGACATGACTCCGTCACATCGCTTGGCGCCGAGGAATCCTCGACGGCCCCACCCCGACAGGCGCGCGACAGTGCGGCGTATGCCGCGGCGCCGATCAGCGGAGCCGCCAGGTAGGCCGTCAGGTTCACGGCGAGGGTCGGCCCCTCGAGGCCGGACCCGGCGGTACGCCATCGATCGACGACCGGGAGCCCGGCGGCTTCCCCCGTTTCCCCCGCCATCGATCGCTCGACGATCCCCAGCGGATCCCAGCCCAGGAACTTGGAGCCGGCGACGGACAGCGCGACCATTCCCGCCGCAAGCGCGGGCCCGCCGCGTCCTTCAAGACGCCCCGCGCGTTCGATGAGGAACGCGATCGCAAGCGCGGAACCGATCGCGGGAAGGAGATCGAGATCGTTGCCGCTGATCGTCCAGCCGCGCCATGCCAATGCGCACAGCGCCGCGCCGCCGATCCCCGCGGCAACCGCGAGATACGGACAGGCGATCGATCGGACAGGACGAACGCGATCCATGGACGCGTGAACTCCGTCGCCGAGTATGGCACGATCGGGACTCTGGCCGCAACCCGTCGCGCGTCGGCGTCGATCGCGCGAGGCTCGAGGCCGTTGTCCGCCCGCCTCGGTTTCCTCCCGCCTTGCGGGGGCGGCCGCAACCGGGGATAAACGGTCTCGCATGCCAATCGCCTTCCTTGCTCGGGAGTGTCGCATCGATGGCCCGCGTGGCAACCGGCTTGGACCAATGTCTTGCCTCGCCCCCTCCGTCGCTCGCGGACGGAGCGCGGTTCGCGCTCCTCGCGAACGTCGCATCGGTCGATGCGCGGGGGCGACACGCCTGGGATGCCCTGGCCGATCGGTTCCCGAATCGGCTCACGGCGATCTTCTCCCCGCAGCACGGGCTCTTCGGTGAACAGCAGGCGAACATGATCGAGTCGCCGCACGAGGTTCACCCTCGATTGCGCGTTCCCATCCACAGCCTATACAGTGAGACGCGCCGCCCCACGTCCCGCATGCTGGATGGAGCGGAGTTGCTCGTCGTCGACCTCCAGGACGTCGGCGCCCGCGTCTACACGTTTCTCTGGACCGTGCTCGAATGCCTCGAGGCCTGCGCGGAACGCGCGATCCCCGTGCTCGTCCTCGACCGTCCCAATCCGCTCGGCGGCGTCGTGGTCGAAGGGCCCTTGCTGGAGCGTTCCCATCGGAGCTTTGTGGGCAACGCCGAGTTCCCGATGCGACATGGCCTGACGATGGCCGAGGCGGTACGGCTCCTGGTTCGCGGCCGCGGCATCGGCGTCTCGATCGATGTCGTTCGCCTCGATGGTTGGACGCGCGATACGATCTGGCCTGAATGCGGACGGCCGTGGGTTCCCACATCGCCGAACCTGCCGCGATGGGAAAGCGTCGCATGGTACCCGGGCATGGTGTTGCTCGAAGGCACCAATCTATCGGAGGGAAGGGGCACCACGACCCCATTCGAGCTTGTCGGCGCACCGTATCTCGATGCATGGAAGTTGGCCGACGATCTGGGAGGCCCGCATGCCGACCGGATGGCGGGCGCGATCGCGCGGCCGATCCGGTTCGTTCCCACGTTTGACAAGTGGCGAGGCGTGCGATGCGAGGGCGTTCAATTCCAGATCGATGATTTCGAGGCGTTTCGTCCTTACCGAGCGGCCGTCGCGGTGCTCGCGGCCGTCCGCCTCCAAGCGCCCGATTCGTTCCGCTGGAACGACCCGCCTTATGAATACGATTTCGAACACGCGCCGATCGACATTCTGTCGGGCGGAACTCGGCTGCGACAGGCGATTGACGGGCTTGGTCGCGACACGCCCCTTTCGCGCCTTCCGCAGACGATCGTCGATGTCGACGCCGACGCGTGGCGCGAGCGGGTCGGATCGGCAAGGCTCTATTGACCGCTCGATCGGTCGGACAGCGGCCTTTCGAGGATCGCGGGCAATTCGAGCGGATCGTCGATGATGACCGCCGCGCCCGCGGCGATGAGTTCCATTCGAGGCCGGAATCCCCACGACACACCGACGGGGAACATACCCGCGGCGACGGCCGTCCGCATGTCGACCGACGAATCCCCGACATAGACGATCTTGTTTGGCTCGGTCCCAAGGATGTGGCCGATTTCGGTCGCTCCGTCGGGGGCCGGTTTGCGGGGAACGCCCGGCCGCGCGCCGAAGACGACGCGGAACGGATATCCCGGAAAGAAAAAGTCGGTGCACTTGCGCGTGAAATCCTGCGGCTTGTTGGAGAGCACGGCGGTGGGCGCGTCGCGCGACCGAAGTTCGTCCAAGAGCCGCTCGACGCGCGGATACGGCGCGCTGTGCTCGCGCCATCTCCTCTCGTACGCCTGGCCAAACCGGGCGACGCATCGCGCGATCGTCTCCGCGTCGCGCCGGTCCTCCGGCAGGACGCGCCCCATGAGAACCTGCACGCCCTCCCCGACGAAGAACCGATAGGCGTCGGGCGTATGGATCGGCGCGCCCTCTTCGACGAGACAGTCGTTCGCGGCGTTCGCGATATCGAGCAGCGTATCGAGGAGCGTACCGTCGAGATCGAAGATGACGGGCCGCGGTGGCGTCATCGATGCGTCGGCATTGCGTGCCATGCGTGGCTTTCGAGGCGGAAAGGAATGTTCGTGCGACACGGAATGCTCAAGCCGCGCGGCCGCGCCGTCGCGAACGCGGAACATGCTATAATCTGGCGAGCCGGCGAGGATTCGTCCATGGGCGATCGACCGATCGCGGCGGGAAATCCGCGAGGCACGGTCGGCCGCCATCGCGCAGTCCGTGATTCCCGTCGGTTCAACGCCCCACCGCTTTGGAGTTCGATCATGGCCCTCGGCCTTTCGTTCCGACCTCGATCGACGATCCGCCCGACGCGGCCGCGGAGCGCGTCGGTGATCCGCGTTTGGCTCGTCCTGACGATTGCCTCCTTGGCCGGAAGGGCTCGCGCGGTCGGCGATGAACCGGAGTCCGTGAGGCGCGGTGAAGTGGCCTATGCGGTCCCCGCCGGCGACGAGCGCGTCGCCACGCGATTCCGGCTGGCCGAACATCGGTTCCCATACGAGATGCGGCCGATGAAGATCGAAGTCAACGGAGCGAACGTGTGGGACCTTCGGTTTCCGTCACCCGTCACGACGCCGCATGAGGCGAACAACACGGTGCACTGCGAGTTCTTCCAATCCAGGAAGGGGCCTGATCGGAAACCGGCCGTCGTCGTGCTGCATATCCTCGGCGGCGATTTCGATCTCGCACGGCTCTTCTGTCTGACGATCTCCGAACAGGGCGCTTCCGCCCTGTTTCTCAAGATGCCGTACTACGGGCCTCGGCGGCAGGAAGGCGTCGCGCGCCGGATGATCAGTCCCGATCCGCGGGAAACGGTCGAGGGAATGACGCAGGCGGTCCTCGATATCCGGCGCGCGTTCGCGTGGTTGGAATCGCGCGACGATGTCGATCCAAGACAACTCGGCGTTTTCGGCATCAGCCTTGGGGGTATCACGGGAGCGCTCGTCGCGACCAGCGAACCGAGGATCGCCAACGCCTGCCTATTGCTCGCCGGAGGCGATATCGGCCGCGTCGCGTGGGAATCGGGTGAACTGGACGACGTGCGCGAGCAATGGACGGCCCGCGGAGGAACGAAAGAGGAATTCCTCGCGGCGATGCGCGAGATCGACCCCACCCGATACGGCGCGAACGCCAAGGGAAAACGCATCCTGATGCTGAACGCGAGTGACGACGAGGTCATTCCTCGAGCGTGCACCGAATCGCTCTGGCACGCGTTCGGCGAGCCCGACATCCACTGGTACGAAGGTGGACATTACTCGGTGGCCCGCCATATCGGAAACGCCATGGCGCGCGTCGGCTCGTTCTTTCGACCGGCGCCGTAAGCGACACCGATCGTCTCCAATCCACACCGACGAGGCTGGCCGATGTCTTCCACCGTCGATCCCGGGCACGCGGCCGAACGGGAGCGCGTCAAGACGCGCTGTCGAGCGCGTTCCCGAACGCCTGGCCCGATCGCTTCCTTGATCACCGCGCTGGGCATCGGCGGAATGCTCGCGGTGCACTACCTCGAGTTCCCGCCGGATTTCGGCGCCCAGAACGCGGCCATCGGATCCCTCGCCGTACTTGTGGCCGTCGCGCTGTGGCTTTGGTTCGTGTTCTTCAGCGTCTACGGACGAGGGTCGCGCCGCGCGGTCGCCATCGCGCCGTTCGCGCTCGCGGCCTTGGCGGTCGCGACCGTGCGATTCGATCAGTTCACGGGCGATATGGTGCCCACGTTCCGGTTCGCATGGAGGCCTCCCCATGATCGCGTTCTGGATCCGCCGGTGGTCGCGCCGCGCGATCGACCGATTCCCGCGCGCGATCCAACCGACGCGGCACCGCACGATTTCCCCCAGTTCCTCGGGCCTTCGCGCGACGGGACGATCGTCAACACGGAACTCGCCGATTCCTGGGAACGGCTGCCCGAGGTCGTCTGGAGGCAACCGATCGGAGCGGGCTGGTCGGCGTTTGCGGTCCAGGGGCAGGTCGCCGTCACGATGGAGCAGCGCGGCGATGACGAACTGGTCACCGCCTATGAACCCTTGACCGGACGCTTGCTCTGGGCGCACTCCGTTCCGGCGCGGCATGAATCGGTAATGGGCGGCGTCGGACCTCGCGCGACGCCCATCTTGGCGCACGGTTTCGTTTACGCGCTCGGAGGCACGGGCATCCTGCGGTGCCTCGATCTCGGGACCGGGGCATTGATATGGAAACAGGACGTACTCGCGCTCGTCGGACTGTCTCCCCGCGAGGACCAATCCGTCGTGGCGTGGGGACGCGCCAATTCGCCGCTCGTCTACGGCGACACGGTTGTCGTTCCCGCCGGAGGACCCGCGGGCAAGACAACATCGCTGATCGCCTTCGATCGCACCAACGGCGCCGAGCTCTGGCGAGCCGGGAACCGGCAGATCAGTTACAGTTCTCCGATCCTCGTTGAAAGCCCGGCGTTCGGTCCGCGCCAGATCGTGGTGGTGAACGAGGACGCGGTCACGGGTCACGATCCCGAGACGGGCCGGGAACTCTGGCTGGTGGACTGGCCGGGAAGCAGCACGATGGACGCGAACACGTCGCAGCCGCACATCTTCCGCGACTCGCTTGTCGTCACCAAGGGATACCCCAACGGCGGACTCGCTCGATTCCAATTCAAGGACTCGGTCCCCGCGCGGCTCTATCATGACCCTCGCCTGTTCAAGACGAAACTGACGAGCATCGTGATCGAACCCGGCTCGTCGTTCGCCTACGGTCTGTCGGACGGCATCCTCGAGTGTGTGGATCTTCTGGACGGGCGGCGGGAATGGAAGGGCGGCCGATACGGACACGGCCAGATCCTGCTCGTCAATCGCATGCTGCTCGTGCTGAGTGAACGCGGCGAACTCGCCCTGGTCCGAGCGACGTTCGAGGCATTCGATGAACGTGCTCGGATGAAGGTGCTCCACGGCAACACGTGGAATACGCTCTGCCTGTCGGGCACGATGCTGCTCGTTCGAAACTCCGAGGAAGCGGTCGCCCTGCGATTGCCCCTGGCCAAGGCTGATCGCGACGCATCGCGATGACGGTCCGCGCGGTCCTGGAGCCCAACAATCGCTTTCGATCGCCCGGTTGACAGTCCGATTGCCAAGTCTACAATGACCGGTTGAATCACGGAGTGTGAGAGGCTCTTTGCCATGACACGCCAGGCCATTCCGCCATCGAGCCGTACCCGATTTCTTTCGGGATTTGGGTGAGTGCGCTAGTCTAATCGTCGGCGTGTCCGGTCGTTCACTCTCGGATTCTCCTTGGCCAGGTTGACTAACCGGCCATTCGACGCGCTTGCCCGGTCCGTTGTTTTCCGATCGAGCTGTCCGTCGTCCCCAACCTTCCGCGACACCTCACCCAGCGGTGGAGCCTTCGAAGATGCGTCGTCATTTGGAACTCGCCCTACGTTCACGATTCTTGTTCGTGTTGGGATTGGTGCTCGCGTGCCGCGGCTGCGGCGATGGCCGCGCGAAACAGAGGATCTTGGACGAAGCGCGGAACTCGGTGGAGAAGTCGCTCGAATTGTGGAAGCGAGGCGAGAAGCCCGCGGCGGCGATGGCCGGTCCGCAACCGATCGAGTTCTTCGACGAGGACTGGAATCGCGCGACGAAGCTCGTCGACTACTCGGTTCGTCACACCTACCTGGAAAACGACGGCACGCCGCGGTGCGCGGTGGATTTGTTTCTGAAGTCGGGCGATAGGCCCACCGAGCAGGTTCGGGCGACTTACGAAATGGCGAACAAGGAAGGTCGCCTGGTCATTTCGCGAGATCCGATGTCGTAACGGGCCCATGCTCGGTTTGCAGTGGATTCCCTCGATCGCATCAAGGAGCATACAAATGTCTTTTCGCCCGAATGATCAGCGCGGGTTTACGATCGTCGAGCTGCTCGTCGTGATCGCGGTCATCGGTATTCTGGTCGCCTTGCTGCTGCCCGCGGTGCAGATGGCCCGCGATGCGGCTCGCCGCACGCACTCGAAAAACAACCTGCGGCAACTGGGTTTGTCGATCCATGAGATCCACGACGCGAATCGGATCACGCCTCCGATGTATGGCAGCCACCCCGCGCATTCCAATACCGCTCCGCTTGGCACGGTGTTCTTTCACGTATTACCCTGGATCGAGCAATCGGCGCAATACGATCAGGGCCCCGACATCTCGCGGTCGCAGGCGATCGCGGTCCTGCGCGCGCCGGCGGACGTCTCCTACGGGACTGGTCTTTATGCGCTGGCAACCGACGCTCCCGCGTGGGCGAACGCGGCGAATACGACCTGGGGCTTGAGCAGTTACGCGGCGAATTGGCAGGTGTTCGGCGACGAGGGAGCGAACTTCTCGGAGATTCAGGACGGACTGTCGAATACGATTTTGTTCGTCGAGAAATACGCCGTTTCATCGCGGCCGGCGGGCACGCCGCTGAAAGGAGCCAATCTCTGGGGCTACGGTGTCTATCCGCCGGCGAGGCCGTACGATTATTCGGTGTCCCTGCCGGCCTCCCACCCGTACGCCAACGCGTACTGGGCTCGAAGCGGTTTCGTGAATCGCGGCGGCCCGGTTCCCACCGCTTGGACCGGTTCCGCTCCGTGGCTGTGCCGTTGCATGCTCAAGCCCGAGTTCGGTGTGCCGCCGACCAATGCGCATCCGCTGAAGTCGCAGAGTTTCTCGGTGGGTGTGATCCACATGGCGCTGGCTGACGGTTCGGTGCGTTCAGCGACCAAGTCGGTGTCCGATCCCGCGTGGTCCGCCGCGGAAACGCCCGCGAGCGGCGAGGTGGTGTTCCCTGAATAAGGCCAAGCCCATGGAACCGACGGACGAGGGAATCATCGAGCGGTTGCAGGCGAGAGTCGACGCCGTACGCGCGGCGGCCTGTGGCGTCTGCGCGCGGAATGTCTGTGGCCACGAGATCCTCTTCTCGGTCGCGATGGGGCTCGGCGACAAACCTCGCTGCTTGGATTGTCTCGCAGCCGGTCTCGGTAAGTCGACGAATCCGTTCCGCGACCATTTGAACGCCCACTTCCGTCAACGACACTGCTATGCCGAGGTGTGGCGTCGGGAGAATCAACGCGAAGGCTTCGCGTCCGACTCGTTGCCGGGCTGCCTGTGGTCGGCGGCGGACCCCGAGCGCGCCGATGACGCATCGGAATCGTCGGATGGACGAGTCGCCGTGTCGGACGAGCCGGGCGTTGCCGTTTTCGCCGACGAAACATGGGATGCGGGCGACATCGCATGTGGCGACTTGGTGCTCGGGCTGCGTCATCGGATGAGTGCGTTGACGCCCCGCGCGCGACTCATGCTTGTCGCGCGTGATCCCGGCGCGACCGAGGACATTCCGGCTTGGTGCCGGATGACGGGCCACGCGCTCCTGGCACAACATCATCCCCACTATTGGATTCAACGGAAGGACTAGAGATGGCCGGCAAGTTCTGTGTCATGCTCACGTGCGCGAAAGACAACACCGACAAGGCGACCGTCGCCTTCGTCATCGCCAACGCCGCGCTTGGCTCGGAGAAACAGACCCTGGTCTTTCTGACCAACGAAGGAGTTCGTCTCACGCAACGCGGCTACGCGGACGACATTCACGAGGAGGGTTTCGCCCCGCTGCGCGAGTTGATGGGCAATTTCGTGGCGGCCGGCGGCGCGATCTACGCATGCTCACCGTGCTTCAAGCGGCGCAAGCTCGACGACCAAGCCCTCGTCGACGGCGTGACCGTGGTCGGCGGCGCCAGACTGGTTGAGTTCCTTTCCGATGGTTCGCCATGCGTCTCTTTTTGACGGACGGCGGTCTGTTCGAGTCCGCCATGACGGACCGATCACGATGGCATTGAAGGGCCATCGGACCGTCGGTTGCGGCGGATCCGGGTTGGAGACGTGAAGCGATGGACCACGACTTGAGGCACGGGAAGACGCCCGACGTCACGTTTGACGGCGGCTCGTTGGACTGCGGCAACGGCCTGCTGTTGCTGATCCGTCGACACATCGATCCGTTGCCGCCAGGCGGTGTGTTGGAGATCCAATCCACCGAACCGACGGTTGCGGACGACCTGCCCGCCTGGTGCCGCATGACGCGCAACGCGCTGCTTTCCGTGGTGCGTTCAGGTCCGTCGTGGAGCTTTCTCGTGCGCAAGGCCGGCGAACCATCGGGCCGCGAAACCGCGCCGCCATCCCCTCCGCCAAGGCCGTCGCGAGCGTCGACCGCGGCCGCAGCGGTCGAGTCTCCGGTTCCGTTGCCCGTTCCCGCTCCCGAAGTGCCGCCCCTGGCCATCATGGGAATCGGAAGCTGGCCTCGTCCCCGGTGGATGCTCGACGCGATACACGCGCACATCTCCGGACGGCTCGTCGAGGACACCTTTCAGGAGACGGCGGACGACGCGGTTCGACTGTGTGTCCAAGCCCAGCAGCGCGCCGGCGTCGATGTGATCACGGACGGCGAACAACGGCGGGACGGTTACGCCAGCTTCGTCGGCGGACGGCTCGACAATTGCCAACTGATTCCGATCTCCGATTTGCTGCCGTATGTCGATGATCCGGAGAAGTTCGAGTTGGAATTGCGGGCCCTGGATGTCCCGGCGGGGGAAGTGCGGCACCCGGCGGTATTCGGCAAGATCGCCAGGAATCGTCCCCTCGCCGCGCATGAACTCGCATTCGTCCGCCGAATGGTGGACGAGCCGATCAAGGTCGCATTGCCCGGGCCTTACCTGTTGACCCGAACAATGTGGCTCGAATGTGTGTCGGATCGCGCGTACGACTCGCGCGAAATGTTGGCCGACGACGTCGTGGCCGTGTTGCGAGCCGAGTTGTTCGACTTGCTCGCCGCCGGCGCGTCGATTGTGCAATTCGACGAACCCGTGTTGACGGAAGTCGTGTTCGGAGCGCCGCAGGGAGGCCGCAGCTTCATGTGCGGCGCGCTCAGCGCCAAACGCGAGCCGACGGAAGAACTCTCCTTCGCCTCGTCGCTCTTGAACCGCGTCGTCGCCGGCGCTCCGCGCGATCGGGTGGCCGTCCATGTCTGCCGAGGGAACTGGAGCCGCAACGAAGGGGTCGCTTTGGCGGGAGACTACCGTCCGCTCCTCCCATTGCTCAACGAGTTACAGGTGGGCGTGTACTTCCTCGAAACTTGCACGCCGCGCGCGGGCGAGTTGGATGTACTCACGTCGCTTCCCCCGGATCGGCGAATCGGAATCGGCGTTGTCAATCAAAAGCTGGACGCCGTGGAATCGGTCGACGAGATCCGCGGTCGCATTTCGCGAGCCATCGATCGGTTCGGCGCTGAACGGCTCATGCTCACGCCGGACTGTGGATTCGCCACCTTCGCCGATAATCCGATCGCTTCGGCGAGGGTTGCCGAGTCAAAACTGGCGGCAATCGCCGCCGCACGGCGAGAAATCCTGGGCGGCAAGTCGGTGGAATCGAATCGGCCGCGAACGTAGCGGTTCCAATGTCGGGAATCGAGTTTTCGGCGCATGCGCGACCTGGCAACCACGGGGGACCACGACAGGTACGGTCGAGCGATTCGAACGCGTCGTCGAGTCAACCGGGCGGGTGGTCGAGTAGCCAGTCTTCGAGCCGGATGTGGATGATCCGCGGAGCGCGCAGGAGGGCCGTCCGCCTCGGAAGGACTGCGCCGAGCCATGTGCGGCGGGCGATTTCCGAGAGTGCCCGCAAACCCAGGCTTGCCCGGGTTTGCGCGTCGACGTTGTCCGCGAGCCGGCGAAACGTCGCCGGGATGATGTTCGGCTCGGGACCGACATGGATCACCACCGCGATGCCGAGCGCGAGGACCTGATACACGGCATCCCAAAGGCGTTGCGGCTGGTCGATCCAGCGATGGATCGTCTCCCGAACGTTCACTTCGTCATAGCTCACCAGTCCCGTGGCCAGGGAAAGGACGGGAGGGTGTGGCGCGGTCAGGCCGCCCGGCAACGTGTGCATCAAATGCGCCGCGCGGTCGGGAATCGCCTTCTGCCACATGATCGGCGTATGGAGCGGGGGCCAGCGGTCACGGTTCTCGCGGAGCGCGACGCCGCTTCCGATCGATTCCCTCATTCGCGAACGGAACCGGTCGAGCGTGTCGCCTTGCCCCATCAAGAGGATGGAATTGGGGGCGAGGATCGCGGAAATCCCGATCACACCGCGACCCTCCTGGTTGATCCCAAGGCAAAGACGCCGTACGCCCGCGATCGACAGGGGATCTCCTCGAGAGAAAAGCACGGCCATGACGGCGTCCTCCGCCAGCGCGACGCAGTCCGCCGAAAGCAACAAGGGAATCTGGACCGCGTCCGCCTCGTCAAAAACGCCCGAGGCGACGAGCGCGGCGAGTTCCCCCAGGCTGTATCCGAACGCCAATCGGGCGTCCCGATAGTCGGCGCGAAAGAACCGGTTGAGAATCCGAAGCTGAGCCTGTTCGACGGCGACGATCAGCGAAACGGCTTCGTGGTACGATTCCAAAGACGTTTCCCGGCGTTCGACGACGCGCGCGACCAGGTCCACGGGCCGGCCGATCGCCTTCTCGCAAACCGTTGAGGCGCGCCGCAGCGCATCCGCGACGATCGGGCCGTAGAGCGTGTGGGCGAGCAGTTCGGGCGTACGTCCCAAATTGGTGACGTTGTAGCCGCGGAACGCGAACGCCGCGTTCGGGAGCTGCGACCTCAGTGCCGAAGGATCCATGCGCCGTCCCGACGGGCTTCCCAGTGATTCGCGAACTCGCCGACGATCCGTTCGGAGGCCATTGTCGCAGACGACCATCCGCCAAATCAAGGTCGCGTTCCCTGGTATAATCGGCTCGCGGGAGCCGATGGTCGGGCGAAGTTCCTCGGTCCCAATGCGGGATCGGTTCCCTGGTCGGCGCCCCGAATTCGAGCGAACCATGGCGGCAACGTTGAAGGCGGCGGACCCCACGATGGAGGGCTCCACGGTCGTCGTGACCGGTGCGTCGAGCGGGATCGGACGGGCCATCGCGATCGCGTTCGCGGAGAGCGGCGCGGACGTCGTGATCCACGCGCGCGTCCGTCGAGGGGAACTGGAGTCGCTCGCCGAGCGTATCCGCGCCGTCGGGCGCGACGCGTTCCCCGTGCTTGCCGATATCGCCGAACCGTCCGATCGCGAAAGACTCGTCGCCGAATCGTGGAATTGGCGGGGCCGAGTCGACACGTGGATCAACAACGCGGGCGCGGATGTGTTGACCGGCCCGATTGTCGGCGCGTCGTTCGCCGAGAAACTCGACCGGTTGTGGCGGACCGACGTCGTGGGGACGATCGAGTTGACGCGGTTGGCGGGCCGCCGCATGCGCGAACGCCCCGCGTCCGCGTACGCCGCCTCGATCGTCAACATGGGCTGGGATCAGGCCGAATGGGGCATGGAGGGGGACAGCGGCGAGATGTTCGCGGCGGCGAAAGGCGCCGTCATGGCGTTCACGCGCAGCGCGGCCCGGTCGATGGCGCCTCGCGTCCGAGTCAACTGCGTCGCGCCGGGTTGGATCCGAACGGCGTGGGGCGAGAATGCGCCCGAGCACTGGCAGCGTCGCGCCGTCCGCGAAAGCCTGCTCCAGCGATGGGGGACTCCCGAGGACGTGGCCGCCGCCGCGCGGTTCCTCGCGTCCGGCGCCGCGGCGTTCGTAACCGGGCAGGTGATCGCCGTGAACGGCGGTCTGAGCACCGGATCGGCCCCTCCATCCGACGACCCGCGGAAAGAACCTCGTGATGTGTGATCGGGACGCAACCGGCGCGGCCGCGCCGCCGCCGCATATCCACTTCGTCACGGGACGATTGGCGGCCCGCGCGCTGCGCGAACAGATCGCATCGCTGAGCGAGTCCAAGTCGTTCACGTATTCCGTCGACGTCCTTCCGATCTCCGTCGCCGCGCTCATGACCACGACCTGGGTGGCGGCGCGCATCCAGCCGCCGGCGGAAACCGGTCGCATCATCCTGCCCGGCTACTGCCAAGGCGACCTCGAACCGATCGCCGCCCGCGCGGGATCGGCGAGCATCGAGCGGGGGCCCCGCGACTTGCGGGCACTTCCCGAGTTCCTGGGCGGCCGCGCACAACCGCCTCGACTCGACGACTGGTCGATCGAGATCCTCGCGGAGATCAACCACGCGCCGCGGATGGACCGCGCGGACATCGTGCGGATCGCGAAGGCGTATCGCGACGCGGGCGCCGATTGGATCGACGTCGGTTGCGAACCGGGCGGCGCGTGGTCGGCGGTCGGCGATTGCGTGCGCGCGCTGCGCGACGCGGACATGCGCGTTTCGATCGACAGCTTCGATCCCCGCGAAATCCGCGACGCGGCCCGCGCCGGCGCGGAACTCGTTCTTTCGGTCAACCGCTCCAACCGCGAAATGGCCGCCGATTGGGGTTGCGAGGTCGTCGCCGTCCCCGATGAACCCGCGTCCGAATCAAGCCTCGATGAGACGATCGAGTTCCTCGCCGATCGAAACGTGCCGTTCCGGATCGACCCGATTCTCGAACCGATCGGTTGCGGATTCGCCCGAAGTCTCGAACGCTACGCCGCCGCGCGGCGCCGCCATCCCGATCGGCCGATGCTCATGGGGATCGGTAATCTGACCGAAATGACCGATTGCGATTCGGCGGCCGTGAATCTCCTGCTGCTCGGATTATGTGAGGAACTTTCGATCCAAAGCGTGCTGACGACCCAGGTAGTCCCTTGGGCCCGATCGAGCGTTCGGGAATGCGATGTCGCGCGGCGGCTGGTCCATTTCGCCGTGCGCCGCGGAATCGCGCCCAAACGCATCGACGGCCGGCTCGTGCTGCTCCGCGATCCCGACCCGATCGCGATGGGGCGGGAGGCCGTCGAGCGGCTCGCAAGCGAACTTCGCGATCCGCATTTTCGGTTGTTCGCGGAGGCGGGCGAACTGCACGTCGTGAGCGGCGGGCTGCACGTGCACGATGAGGACCCGTTCGTCGTCTTCAAACGGTTGATGGAATGGGATGCCGACGCGCCGGGTCGGGACCGCATCGACGCCTCCCACGCCTTTTACCTTGGTTACGAGGCGGCCAAGGCGATCACCGCGATTACGCTGGGGAAGCAGTACCGCCAGGACGAAGCGCTCGACTGGGGATTCCTCACCCGGCCCGAACGCGCGCACCGCGCGGCGCGCGCGCGCGGTCGGGCCGCGGACTCGGAGCCGCGCCCCGATGCGTCGTCGTTCCCTCCGTCCGAACCGGATGGAGGTGAACCATGACTCGATCGTGTCCCGAGTCCGATCCGCCGATCGCGAGACGCCTTGCGGCGGGCCTGGATCCGGTCGCCTGTTTCCGAAAAATGCTCGCCATGCCGCACTGCCTGTTCCTCGACAGCGCGTTGCGGAGGCCCCGTTTGGGACGCTACTCGTTCCTGACCGCCGATCCGTTCGCGTGGGTTGAACTCCCCGTCGGGGATCGAGCGGCACCAGCCGCGATCGACCGCGCGATCCGGCCGTTTCGAGCCGAACACCGACCCGATCTGCCTCCGTTCCAGGGCGGCGCCGCGGGCCTCTTCGCGTACGACCTGCTCCACGCCTTTGAAGACGTGCCCCGCGCCCGATTCGATGAATTCGAGATCCCCGCCGTCGTCATCGGCCTTTATGACGTGGTTGTCGCGTTCGATCACGACACCGGCGCGACCTGGTTGATATCCCAGGGATTCCCCGAAACCGAGCCGACTCGACGCGCGCGGCGCGCGGCGCGTCGGCTCGATGAGTTCCAAGAGCGTGTGCTGGGTTCCCAGGCCCCGGTCTGGACCCCTTCGACGCGGTCCTCGCGCTCCTCCTCGCGCGATCGCGCGCCCGCGTTTCCGACCGACCGCGGTCCGGGGATCACGAGCAATTTTCCGCGGCAGGGATATCTCGACGCGGTGGAACGCGTGGTCGAGTACATCCGCGCCGGGGACGCGTTCCAGGTGAATCTCGCCCAGCGCCTCTTGTGCCGCGCGACGGGTTCCGCCCACGCGCTCTATCTCCGGATGCGCGAACGCAACCCGGCGACATTCGCCGCCTACTTCGACGCCGGCTCGTTCCAAATCGCCGGCGCGTCGCCGGAACGTTTTCTGCGCGTGCAAGGAAGGCGCGTCGAGGCGAGGCCGATCAAGGGGACGCGTCCAAGATCGACGTTCGCCGAGGCGAGCTTGTTCGCGGCGGACGATCTGTTGGCCAGCGAGAAGGACCGCGCCGAGAATGTCATGATCGTCGACCTGCTGCGCAACGATCTCTCCAAAGTCTGCGAACCGGACTCGATCCGCGTGACCGAGTTGTGCCGGATCGAAGCGTACGAATATGTGCACCATCTCGTTTCCGCCGTGGAGGGGACGTTGCGTCCGGGCGTTGAACCGCTCGATCTGCTTCCCGCCGCGTTTCCCGGCGGTTCGATCACGGGAGCCCCCAAGGTGCGCGCGATGGAGATCATCGCCGAACTCGAGCCCACCGCGCGCGGCGCCTATTGCGGATCGCTCGGCTATGTCGGATTCGACGGATGTCTCGACCTCAATATCCTCATCCGCACGATCACCGCCCGCGACGGATGGTGGCAGATGCAGGTGGGAGGCGGAATCACGGCCCAATCCAACGCCGAACGCGAACTGGACGAAACGTGGCAGAAGGCGGTCGGTTTGATAAAATCACTGACTCCCTGACGTCCGGAGCGCGCCCGCGTGATTCTGCTCATCGACAACTACGACAGCTTCGCGCACAACCTGGCGCGGTATTTCGAGCGGCTCGGAGAACCGACGCGCGTGATTCGGAACGACGCCATCCCATGCGACGCGATCGATCGCGAGGCTCCCGACGCGATCGTCCTTTCGCCCGGGCCTTGCACGCCCGCCGAAGCCGGCGATTCGATCGATCTGGTGCGCCGGTTCTGGAGCCGCATTCCGATGTTCGGCGTTTGTCTTGGCCATCAAACGATCGCCGCCGCGCTGGGTGGGCGGATTGTCCGAGCTTCCGCTCCCATGCACGGCCGAACGAGCCAGGTGCGCCGGTCGGAGCATCCGCTCTTCGATCGTGTCCCCAATCCGTTCACGGCGTGCCGCTACCATTCGCTGGTCGTGGAACACGCGAGTCTCCCCGAGTGCCTTCAAGTACTCGCCTGGTCCGACGACGGCGCGATCATGGCGATCGGTCATCGTGATATGCCCGTCTTCGGCGTCCAGTTCCATCCGGAATCGGTGCTGACCGAACACGGCTACGCGATCCTCGCCAACTTCCTCACACTCGCCGGCCGGCCCGTTGTTCCCCGTGATCGATTCGCCGACGAGGTTCCGATCGCGCCTCGGCGGGAGCCTCCCGTTCCGATCCGGGTCCCCGTGACGTTTTGATTCGAGCGCGGGAGGCCATGCCGTCCATGTCCGACATGCGGAAATCCGGGATCATCATCGAGGGACTGGTGACGACGATCGACGCGGACGGGACGCCTCGCATCGCGGCGATGGGGCCCGTGGTCCGCGGGGATTACGCGTCGTTCGTCCTGAGGCCGTTCACGGAATCGCGGACATTCGACAACCTGGCGCGGACCCGCGCGGGCGTTTTTCATGTCACGGACGACGTCGAGATTCTGGCGCGCGCGGTCGTCGGCGCATGGGATCGGTTTCCCGAGTTTATTTCCGCCGAGTCGATTGAGGGACGGGTCATGGCCGACTGTTGCCGGGCATTCGAGTTCCGCGTGACGCGGACGGACATGGACGGAACCCGCGCGCGTTTCGAATGCGCGGTGGAGGGGCGTCATCGATTCCGCGACTTCGTGGGTTGGAATCGCGCCCACCATGCGGTCGTCGAGGGGGCCATTCTCGCGACACGACTTACCTATATCGCGCCCGATCGGATCGCCCGAGCGTTCGAGGAATTCGCCAGACTCGTCGACAAGACGGGCGGCGAACGCGAACACCGCGCGTTTCGGTTGCTGGCGGACTATGTCGCCGGGAATGGAAGGAGCGTGGGGGGAAGCCCACGCCACTCGTGATGCCGACTCGTCGTTCGGGAATGCTCCCGAATCACGATCCCGTGCCGTACAATGCGTCGTATGACATTGTGATCGTCGCCGACGAGGCGAATCTGAAGCGATTGGGTTCGCCCTTGATCTATTGACCCTACATCACGGCGAAATAGTTTTCGACGGCGAAGTCGAAATGCTCGCGGCGCATTTCGAGCGGCACGCCCCGATAGGTGCAGTAGGCGCGGATCTGGGTGAGCAAGTCCCAGGGATGGCAACAGCGATACGGCCGCTCGGCCGCTCGATAGTGCCGTTCGAGCAGGTCGTCCACGACGTCCTCGCGGTATTCCATGCCCATCTGCTCAGCGACGCGCCGGAATAACTGCCGCATCTCGGGCTCGGTCGGGTCGACGACCTCGATCTTGTACGCGATCCGCCGCAGGAAAGCCTCGTCCACCAGGTCGCGCGGTTCGAGGTTCGTCGAGAACACGATCAACTGGTCGAACGGTACCTGGATCGTCTTGCCGCTCGGCAGGTTCAAGAAATCGACGCGTTCCTCGAGCGGGACAATCCACCGGTTCAGCAGTTCATCGATCCGCATGCGCTGTCGCCCGAAATCGTCGATCACGAGCGTGCCGCAATTGCTCTTCATCTGCAACGGCGCCTCGCAGATATGCGTTTCGAGGTTCTGCGCGACGTCGAGTTGGGCCATGGTGAGTTCGCCGCCGACGAGGATGGTCGGTCGTTCGACGCGCACCCAGCGTTGATCGATCATCGATTCATCCAGGATCCCGCCGGACGTGGGCAACGGCGCCTCCATGTGGTTGTGTGGATCGAAGACGCGAATCACCTCGCCGTCGACGCCGATCGCCCGCGGAAGCCAGATGTACTTCCCGAACACCTGGGAAATGCGCTTCGCGATGCTCGACTTGCCGTTTCCCGGCGACCCGTACAGGAACATGCCGCGTCCCGAGTTCACGGCGGGTCCCAGCCGGTCGAGCATGCGGCGGCTCAGGAGGATGTCTTGAAAGGCCAGTTCGAGGTCGCTGGGCGTTGGACGCTGCAAGGTCAGCGACTGGCGGCGCACGCTTTCGACGTAATCGCCGAGCGACACGGGCAAGGCGCCGAAATAGGTGCACTGCGCCGTGCAGCGGCGAGCTCGTTCCCTGCCGAGTTCGGTGAGCTGGTAGCAATAGTCGTGCAGTTCGTTGGAACTGCGGTATACGACCAGCTGCTCGGCCTTCATGCGGCGCAGCAGATCGTCGAGCAACGGGAAAGGGACCTTGAGTTGCTCGGCGATGTCGCGACCGAGACCGTCGCCCCGCGCGAGCAGGTACTTGAGGATCAGCGATTCGACCTCGACTTCGGTCAGGTGCATTTCCGCGAGCGACTTGCGGATGAGCGGCACAAAGGCGTCGGCGATGGGGCCTCGATCGGCCGGGCGGCTCGCGCCGGTCGTTCGCGATGTCCGGGCCGCCGCCGCGCCGGTCGGATCACTTGCGGACCGGTCTCCTTTTCCGCCCGCCGCCATCCGCTCAATCCGGTCGATCATCTGAGCGAGTCGCGGGTCGTCGTCGTCGGACGCGGCGGGACCCGATGGCGGCGTCGTGGCCGCCACGCTTCGCCAAGCCTCCTCGTCGTTGCCCCGACCTCCCGGCTTCGCGATTCGGGCGAGCAGGCTTTCATCGCGAAATATCGACATGATCGGTGCAACCGGTGTGACCGGAGTTTCGGGCGGAGGAGGTGTCCAAGCGACTGCTCAACCCTACCCTTCGCGCGGCAACCGGTCAAAAAGGAACCGCGAAACACGCGACGGGGCGGGGCTGGATTCCTCCGAAAAGGACACCCCGACCGGTTAGCGCGGCCACCGCGCCAGGAGGCGGTCGGCGCACGCGGGGAAGAGCCGGTCGAACCAGACAAGGGCTCGGCCGCCCCACGAAGGGATGATTTCGTGGCGTCCCGCGCGCATGGCGGCGACGATGCGTCGCGCGATCGCCTCGGGACGGGCTCCGCGCCGTCGCGCGGCGGCCGCGTGCCGCTCGCCCAACCCGTCGAAGAACTCGGTTGCCGTCGTGCTCGGGCTCGCCAAGAGCACATCGATGCCGCTTCGCGCGAATTCGGCGCGGATCGCGTCCGACATGCCGTGCATGGCGAACTTGCTCGCGCAGTATTCCGACTTGCCCGGTACGGCGCGGTGTCCGAGCACCGAACCGACATTGACGAGGATCGGTCGGCGTCCTCGCGCGAGGTAGGGATAGAGGCTCCGCGCGAGCTCGAACGGGGCGAAGAAATTGACTTCCATCAGGCGCCGGAGACGCCCTGGATCGGCGTCGATGAACGGACCGATCGCGCCGATTCCGGCGTTGTTGACGAGCGCGTCGAGCGCGCCCCAGCGGCGCGCCACGTCCTCCGCGATCCGGGCGCGGTCCTCGGGATCGGCGACGTCGGCGACCAGAGCGGCGGCGACCGCGCCGCGCGAGGCGAGTTCGTCGCAGAGCGCCTTCAAGCGACCGCCGCGCCGGGCGACCAGGAGCGTCTCGGCGCGGCGCCGCGCGAGCTCGCGGGCCAGCGCTCGGCCGATTCCACTCGACGCGCCCGTCACCAGAATGCGAGCTCCCCGCAATTCGCGCCGCGCCATCCGATTCCCACCTCATCGTTGCCGCGCCGTTCGAACCGCCATCGGCGAGCGGGGCGCGGACTACCGCGACGCGCGGTCCCTCACCACAACCTCGCGCTCGTCCCGCAGCGGACCCAGGAACCGCTCGGGGATCCGGCAATGGAATGTCACGCGATCATCGTGATACCGGCGCGACAACACCTCGCCGTGTTCCGCCAAATGGGCCATCAGCCTGCCTTGGTCGACGCCCATTTCGATTTCGACGTCGCGGAACCCGCGACTCAGTGCGTCACTGACGGCGATCGCGAGTCGCGCGAGACCCTCGCCCGACCGCGCGCTGATCGGAATCGCGCTCGGATACCGATTGACCACGGCATGGAGCGAGGCAGGGCCTTCGACGCGGTCGATCTTGTTGAGCACGAGGATGGCGTCCTTCGCGTCGATCCCGATCTCCGTCAGCACCTCGTACACCGCGCTAATCTGTTCGAATACCCATGGGCTTGACGCGTCGGCGACGTGGAGCAGCAAGTCGGCCTGGCGGGCTTCTTCGAGGGTCGCTTTGAAACTCGCGATCAGGCTGTGCGGCAAATGGCGGATGAAGCCGACCGTATCGCTAAGGAGCACCGGCCCCCAACTGGGAAGATGCCACTTGCGCGTTCGCGTGTCGAGCGTCGCGAACAGCTTGTCCGCCGCCTCGACGCCGGCGCTCGTCAGCGCGTTCATCAATGTGCTCTTGCCCGCGTTGGTGTAGCCGACGAGCGATACGGTCATGAAACCGCGCCGGCCCGCCACCGTCCGTTCCTTGCGCCGCTCGATGCCGTTGATCTCGCCTCGCAATTCATGGATCCGCTTTTCCACGAGCCGGCGGTCGACTTCGAGCTGCTTTTCGCCGGGGCCCCGCATGCCGACCCCCATCGTCTGCCGCGACAGGTGCGTCCACATGCGTTTGAGACGGGGCAACGCGTATTCGAGCTGCGCGAGTTCGACGGCAAGGCGGGCCTCGTAGGTTCGCGCCCGCGTCGCGAAGATGTCGAGAATCAGCTCGGTGCGGTCGATGACCTTCACACCCAGGAGCTTTTCGAGATTGCGCGTTTGGCCGGGGCTCAAGTTGTTGTCGAAGATGACGACGTCCGCGTCGTGCCGAGCGACGAGCGCCCTGAGTTCCTCCGACTTCCCCTTGCCCAGATACGTCCCCGCGTCGGGCGCCTCGCGGCGCTGCGTCAAGGCGCCGACCGCCATCACACCGGCCGTCGCCGCGAGCCCATCGAGTTCCTCGAGCGGATCGATCGGATCCGCGGACGCGTCGGGCAACACCACGCGAACCAGAATGGCCGATTCGCATGCAAGGCTCCTGGACCTGTCGACGTCGTGCACGATTCCCCTTTTACGTCCCAAGGCGTCGGCTTCTTCCCTATTCCCTACATAGCATACTCGCCCCCGGACGACACGCGGAATCCCCCCGAGGTTCGCCCCGTGGCGGGACGGATGGCCGCGATCTATAGTGAAAACGGCAAGGGAACGGCCCGTCGCAAGAGCGAAGTCGGAACTCCAACGGGATGAAGGTATCAGCCATGCTGCATCGAAGGACATTCTTGATGGGTACCGCCGCGGGACTCGCCGCCTTCCGCGCGGCGTCGGCGTCGGCGTCGGCGTCGGCGTCGGGGACCGACGAATCGCTCCCCTTCAGGATCTCGCTCGCCGAATGGTCGTTCCACCGAGCCATCTTCGGCGGGAAGCTCGACCACCTCGATTTCGCCAAGGTGACCAAGGAGCAGTTCGGCATTGATGCGGTCGAATACGTCAATCAGTTCTTCAAGGACAAGGCGAAGGACACCAAGTACCTCGCCGAAATGCGCACGCGAGCCGACGATTTGGGGGTCAAGAGCCTCTTGATCATGGTCGACGGCGAAGGAAAGCTCGGCGATGCCGACGACGCCCGGCGGAAACAGGCCGTGGAAAACCACCACCAGTGGGTCGAGGCGGCGAAGTTCCTCGGCTGCCACTCGGTTCGCGTCAACGCCGCGTCCGACGGGTCGTTTGACGAGCAGCAGGAGCGCGCGGCGGACGGCTTGCGGCGGCTTTCGGAATTCGCCGCGCCGCATGGGCTGAATGTCATCGTCGAAAACCACGGCGGACTTTCCTCGAACGGCGCGTGGCTCGCCGGCGTGATGCGCAAAGTCCATCTGCCCAATTGCGGCACGCTCCCCGACTTCGGGAACTTCGACGCCTACGACCGCTACAAGGGCGTCGAGGAGATGATGCCGTTCGCGAAGGCCGTGAGCGCGAAAAGCCATGATTTCGACGCCGAGGGAAACGAAACCCACACCGATTACCGCCGCATGTTGAAGATCGTGCTCGACGCCGGATACAACGGCTACGTCGGAATCGAATACGAGGGCGGTAAGCTCGACGAAACCGCCGGCATCCGCGCGACCAAGGATCTTCTCGTTCGAATCCGCGGCGCGCGTTGAGACACGTCAACGGGTAACGAGCCGAAGCGTGTCGGGCGCGATGCGAACGGCGAGCCGGCGTCCCCAATCGAACGGAATGCGATCCCCCTCGATGCCGTCGCCGAAGACGACGCCGCCTTCGTTCATCCGCGATGTCATCCGAAGCTCGTCGTCCCCATCGAGGATTCCCGCCGTCATCAAGGTCCCCGTCGTCGCGCTGGGCCATGCCTCGCGCGCGAAGTACACAAGGCGGCGTTCGGCGCCGCCGGGGAGCGCCGGTGCGTCGCGCCGTTCGCGATGGATCGACGCCGCCCAGCCCGTCGCGCCCGTCCCGGTCGCCACGATCACACCCGACGACGATTGCGACTCCAGACTCCCCGCCCGCTCGAGGACGTATTTCGCCGATTGGTGGCTCGCGTGTCCGATGAAGATCTCGTTGAGCGCCCGCACCGTCTGGCCGTCGTCCGTTTCAGCGATCGCCATCGTCCGATGTTCGTGCGGCGCTCGGTCGGCGGCGGCCGCGCGGAGCAGTTCGCCGACCTCGTCGGGCCGCAATCGGACGAGCACGCCCGGAAAGTGCGCGGGACTGGGATTCACGCCGAGCAGGAATTGACCCCGGAGGTATTTCGCCGTGTTCGCGATCAGGCCGTCCTGCCCGATCGCGACGACAATGTCGTCCGGCTCGAACAGGAATCGGTCGAGGTCGTCGCGGGCGATCTGCGACCTGCGCCACTCGACGGGAATCGCCTGGAGCACGGCGGACCGCGCGGCAAGGAACTGCCCGTGCTGCTCGAAAACCGGCTCGATCGACTCGTCGCGCACGCGAAGGAAGAACTCGGCCTGCGAATGCGTTCCATGTGTCGCGAGGAGGCACTCGTACCAGGTCGAGCGGGTCACCAGCACGACCCTCGGCGGCTTCCGCGGCCCGTTCATGACGGCGCCCTCTGGGCGTCCGGCGCCGCGTGGGACGGTCCGTCGCCGCGCTGGGTCGACTCGAAATACCGGGAGCTCGACTGCAACCACTGGGTGAGCAGCGGGGTCATCGCGTCGCCGCCGAGGTTGAGGTGGTCGATCCGCTTCAGGTTCCCGGCGAGTTCCCTCGCGGAGAGCCCCCAGAGCGCGGCGGGCGGGAGGCCCCGGTAGATCTCCATCCGATCGCGTTCGGCGGCGACGCGGGCCGTCTCGACGGCCTGGATCGCCTCCGCCCTCGCATGCGAGTCGACTCGGCGCCGCGCCGCGTCCGCTTCCGCTCGGATCCGGTCCGCCTCGGCCTCATCGGCCGCCTCGCGCTGCCGATTGCGCCCCTGCTGGGCGATCAGTTCCTGTTCGCGCCGAGCGAGTTCGATCCGATTGTGCAGTTCGTTCTCGGCGATCGCCCGCTCCTTCTCGACGGCGAGCGCGCGGCGCTGGAAGACGGCCTCGTCCGACGCCTGTTGGATGGCTTCGCGCGTCGGCGCCTGCAAGGCCTTTTCGATTTCGGGCTTGGGGGCGAGCGACGCGACGCGCACCGAGACGACTTCGAGCCCCATCGCGACGAGCCCCGGATCGGCGACGAGGCCCCCATGGACCCGCGCGCGGATCGTGTCGAGCCCCTCCGCGAGAAGCTCGCGGAGCGCGTGGGAGTTCAGGTGTTCGATGGCGAGTTGTTGCGCGAGCCGCGAGAAGAGCTCGGAGATGCGTTCGAGCGGCGTTTGCGTGTGGACTCCCGTTCGCGGATCGACCGTGAAGTCGAAGCGGCTCGCAAGAGCTTCCGGATCGGCGACGCGATACGTGATCGTGCCTTGTACGGCCACGTCCTGGAAATCGCGCGACCGGCCGTGGAACAGGAACGGTTGATCCCGATCGTCGCACGGCACCTCCGCGATGCTCGACGTCATCGGCGAGAACCAAAAATCCAATCCGCGGCCGCTGCGCCGGAGTTTTCCTCGACGGAACAGGAGGATGTGCTGGTTGGGCCCGCCATGGAGGTGGGACAGGATGGGAAACCGCGAGATCCTCGCCATGGTTGTTTCTCCCTGCTTTCCGGATGGATGCGGACGGTGGAATCGATTCAGCCCCTACGACTTGGTTTCCCGGTCGCCCCGCGCGAACCGATACAGTTCGGCGGGTCGGTGCCCGACGCCCGTTTCGCGCACGCCGGTGGCCGAGATCAGCCCGGAGGCGAGCAACCGGCGGCGGAACGCGTCCTTGTTGACCGTGTGACCTAGGATTGCCTCATGGATGTCCTGCAAGGCCCTCAATGTGAACCGCCGGGGCAGCAGTTCGAACCCGATCGGCGCGTACGGCAATTTGCCGCGCAGACGCCGCACGGCCATGCCGAGGATCTCGGCGTGGTCGAACGCGAGCGGCAATCGGTGTCCGTCGGCCGACCGGCAATCGACGGTCCCGCCCCGCTCGCCGTCCCACGGCACGACCAATTCGGCCCATTCGGTTTGCATGGCGGAGTCCTCGGCCTTGATGAGCCGTCCCGCGTCGACCAGCGCGTAGTAGGCGACGGTGACGACGCGCGTGCGGGGATCGCGGTCGACGCGCCCGAACGTGTAGAGCTGTTCGAGGAACACGCGCATCCAGCCGGTCTTTTCGCGCAGCACGCGCGCGGCGGCCTCGTCGAGCGATTCGTCGGGCCGGACGAATCCGCCGGGCAGCCCCCACTTGCCGAGCTCGGGGTGGCCGCCCCGCTTCCGCACGAGCGACCGGATCCGGCCCTGTTCGACCTGGATGAGCGCGACGTCGACGGTGAGCGACGGACGCGGGTATCGGCTCGCGTCGTACTCGGCCAGAAAGGCCGCCTCGTCCCGCTTCCGACTTGTTCCCCGGCGTTCCATATCGACCCCGCCTCCGCGCTTCTTATCTACCTAGAGCATATATCCTACACGCATATAAGTCAAGCGGCGCCGCGCGTTTCCTGGGAACGGAATCCGATCGGCTCGAATCCGAGGTACGCGACGCCGATCGACGCGACGCCGATCGACGGGGCGACGCGCCGGCCCGCGCGGCCGAGCCGATCAATGGCCGGTCGTCGAGCGTTCGAAAGGCGGAAGCCTCACGCGGATTCCGTCTCTTCGCGGGCTTGCTCGACCCAATGGTCGAATGCGGAGACGTAGTCCGCATGGACGCCGGCGAGATGGTCTCGAATCGCGGGGATCCGATCCGGGTTGGCCTGAATCAGCTTGAGGACGTCGGCGGAATCCTGGGCCCTTCCGGCGGCGAGCTTCAATTCGATCAGGGCCGGCAAACTGACGTACCGCAGCGCCGTACCCGACGCGCCGATGCGGCCAGGGTGCGGAATGGTCGTCGGAGCCGGCCGGGAGGACGTACCCGGCCGTTGGCCTTCGGGAAGAATGTCGACGTCGACCCCCGTTTCACGATGGGCCATCTTGGGCCATCGCCCGGCCGGGACCGGCGTCACGCGGAAACCGGCGAGGCAAGCCGCCCGCAGAAACTCGTCCACCCGCGAGGCCGGCAGAACGATATCGATGTCCCGAGTGATCCGGCCGACATAGCCGTGCCGCCACACGGCCCACCCGCCGCCCACGACCGATTCGCAGCCGATGGACGACAGCACATGATCCAACGCCTTGACGACTCGGCCGTAGCGGCCTGGCAGGTCCTGAGGCTCAAACATCGTTTCCTTTCCGGCGTGGAGTTCCGCGGCCAGATGCAATTGTGCCGCGAGGAATTCCAAGGTCACCCGTCCCATCGTGCGTCACCCGCCGGTTGGATCGCCGCCTGACAACCGGTCTATTCTACATCGGACGCGCGATGCGGGCCAATCGCGCACGCCGTTCGACGCGCCGATCCGGACGAGCACCCGATCCGCGACCGCTCGCGACGCCCGTTGCGTACGACGGGGATGCGACGTAGAACGGCAGTCTTCACCGTCCGCGACTCGGACGCGACCGGCCTCATGTCAACCGACGGAACGCGCATGGCCCCCGACCGAAACGCGGAACGGCTCGAGCCGCCCAATCCTGCTGGGCCTTCCGAGCCGTCCGCGGCGTCCCGCTACGCGGCGGAGATCGTCCGCGGCGCCGCGCTCGAACGCGACATGCGCCGGCGCGACGCGTCGCTGAGCGTGGCCCGAGGGGCCGTGTTCCTTATCGGCGTCGTCGCGGTCATCGGCGCCGTCACGGCGACGCTCCCGGGCTGGTCGGTGATTCCGCCGCTGCTCGTCTTCCTTGCGGTCGCGGGTTGGCATGAATGGATCATCGATCAGAGGCGGGTCGCGGCGGCGCGGCGCGGCGTCTTTGAGCGGCACGCGGCGCGTCTGGCCCGCGATGGGGCCGCATTGCCGCCCGCGAGGCTGGAACTGCCGCGCGAGTGGGCGGCGACGGCCGATGACTTGGATTTGAGCGGGGCCGGCCCTTTCTTCCAATGGCTCAGCTCCGCGCGCACGGCCCTCGGCCGCGAGACGCTTGCGCGCTGGTTGTTCGCGGTCCCCGACCTTGCGACGATCGAGCGGCGGCAGGCGTGCGTCGCCAGACTCGCGCGCGAGTCCGCATGGCGCGACGCGTTGGCGCTCGCCGGCGAACAGCTCGACCACCGCGACGCGGCGCCCGCGATGTTCGTGGATTGGGCGACAGGTCCCCAGTGGCTCGCGCGACGCGCATGGATGAAGTGGATCGCCCGCGGCATGGCGGTCACGTTCCCGACGCTCGGCCTGCTCGCATGGACGGGATGGCTCGCGCCGTCCTCGGCGCTCGCCGCCGCCGCGATCGCCTGGCTTGTCAACACGGCGATCAGCGTCGCCTACTCGGGCTCCATCCACGAGATCTTTCAGGAGATCTCAAGCGAGTCCGATGAAGTGCGGCATTATCTCGCCATGCTGCGCGTCGCATCCATGCTGCCCGGCGACGTGGGACCGGTCCCGAACGGAGATTCCGATCTGCGAGACGTCGCGAGGGAGGGAATCGTGCGGCTGACCTCGCTTCGCCGCGCCCTGATCCTCACCCGGGCGCGGCACGATACGATCCTCGCCATCGTCCATATCGCCCTGCAGCTCTTCGTCTTGTGGGAAGTCCACTTGCTCGACCGCCTCGAACGATGGCAACGGCGTTGGGGATCCCGATCGCCCCGCTGGTTCGCGGTCATCGGCGAGCTCGAAGCGCTCGCGTCGCTCGCGACGGTCGCCTTCGAACAGCCGGATTGGGTGTTCCCGGAGCTGCGCGACGACGCGCGTGAAATCCGCGCGGAGGCGATCGGCCATCCGCTCCTGCCCGATTCGATGCGAGTCGCCAACGACCTTGTGATCGGGCCCACCGATCGGTGCCTGCTCGTCACCGGATCGAACATGTCGGGAAAGAGCACGCTGCTGCGCTCCGTCGGCGTCAACATCCTGTTGGCGAATGCGGGAGGCGTCGTCTGCGCCGCGCGGATGGTGTTGCCGCGCTGCGAGCCGGCGACGAGCATGCATGTCCGCGATTCGCTGACCGACCATGTGTCGCGGTTCTTGGCCGAGCTACGCAGGCTCAAGGAAATCGTCGATCGGGCCACCGAAGCGCGGCGAGCCCGGCGTCCGTTCGTCTTCCTGCTCGACGAGGTTCTCCAGGGAACCAATTCACGGGAACGGCGCATCGCCGTGGCGCACGTGCTTCGGCGCCTCTTGAGCGAAGGCGCGATCGGAGCGATCTCGACGCACGATCTGGAACTCGGCGCGGACCCCGAACTTGCGAAAGCGTTCACGATGGTCCATTTCCGCGAGACGATCACCGTCGAGGGCGAAACGCGCCGCATGACGTTCGACTACCGACTGCGCGACGGCCTCTGCCCGACGACGAACGCGCTCGTGCTCCTCGAGTGGGTCGGTCTCGGGTCGGCGCGCCACGTTGGCACGGCGAAGGACGACGGTCCGCCGCTCAGGTGACGCGGATCGTGCGCGACCCGATCGTAGGCGTCGAAGGTGTATTTGGATGCAGGCGCAGGCTGATCGCGGAGCGATCGGCGACTATGGCGTGGTTCGCTCCGCGAACCACACGCGGTGCGCACGGATTGGATGCAGGCGCAGGCTGATCGCGGAGCGATCAGCGACTATGGCGTACCGCCGAGCAGGCCTCGGGATCGAGCCCATCGGCCGTATCCAAGTTCGAATAGGGGCGTCGCCATCAGCGTCGTGACGATCGCCATGACGACCATCACGCTGAAGAGCTTCCGCGTGATGACTCCTTGTTCAAGACCGATGTTGAGCGCGATCAACTCCATCAGTCCGCGCGCGTTCATGAGCGCGCCAGTGGCGAACGCCGTGCGCCGATCCGCGCCGGTCGCGATCGCGGCGCATCCGCACGCGGCGCCCTTGCCGACGACGGCGACGGCGAGGAGGATCGCCGTCCAGATCCATGCCTGTCGCGAATCGAGCAGATCGAGACGCGTATTGAGTCCCGAGTAGGCGAAGAAGAGCGGCAAGAGGACCGTCACGACGATCGGTTCAAGCCGATTCCGCAAGTGCGACGCGAGGGCCCCCTGCGGGACGGCGGCGCCGAGCAGGAACGCGCCGAACACGGCGTAGATGCCGATCCGGTCGGTGTACCATGCGGCGAGCATCAGGGCGACCATGATCGCGGTGAAGAGCGAGGACGGCAGATCGCCTTTCGCGCGGACCGTCGCTTCGATGCGCGCGGCCAGCGGCCGGACCACGATCGCGACGACGGCGGCGTAAAGCAGCGCGCCTCCGATCGGACGGGCGGCCGCCCACCAATCGCCGCGGAAGCTCGCCACAACCACGGCGAGCACGCACCAAGCGCTGGCGTCGTCGAGCGCGCCGGCGGCCAGGCAGAGCGTTCCGAGCGCGGATCCGGAGAGCCCTCGTTCGTAGATGATCCGCGCCAGCATGGGGAACGCCGTGATCGACATGGCGGCTCCGAGGAACAACGCCGCGACTCGGGACGAGGTCGCGGGATCGAACCATCCGCCTTCGCGGACCAACGTTCCCGCGAGCGCGGCGCCCAGCGCGAACGGAGTCGCCATCCCCGCCACGGAAACGACGATCGCGCCCCGCGCGTGCGACCGCAATAACTCGGTCCGGAATTCGATGCCGACCAGGAACATGTACGCGGCGAGCCCAATCTGGCTCACCGTGAAGAGGACGTTCATCGATGCCGCCGGGAAAACGGCCTGTTGCCATGCGGGAGCGAGGAGACCGAACAGCGACGGTCCCAGGAGGACGCCCGCGATCATCTCGCCGACGACCTGAGGTTGACCGAACCGTCGGGCGGCTCCCCCCACCAGCCGGCCGGCCGTGAGCACGATGGCAATCTGCAGGAAGAGTGTCATCGACGATTCGATCGGCGTCATGTCGGCCCCGCGCCCCGCGTGGCCGCTTCCATGATCGCCTGTTCGGTCGCCTCGCCGCGCGCGAACTCGGCCGTCATGCGCCCCTCGCTCAGCACGAGGATTCGGTCGCAGACGGTGAGCAGTTCGGGAAGCTCGCTCGACGTCAACAGGATGCCGATCCGTTCGCGGCAGAGCTGATCCATGAGCCGATAGAGCTCGGCCTTCGCTCCGACATCGACGCCGCGCGTCGGATCATCCAGGAGGAGGACTTGAGGTTTGGTGAGGAGCCAGCGACCGATGAGGCATTTCTGTTGGTTTCCGCCGCTGAGCGCCGTGATCGGCGCGCCGATCGACGGAGTACGCACGGCGAGCCGATCGACGGTGTCCCGCGCCATCGACGCCTCGCGGCGCCGCGAGAGCACGGTCGCGCGGGCCGCTTCCCGGAGATTGCAGATCGTGATGTTCTCTCCGACGGTCATTCGTGGAAAGAGGCCCAGCCGCTTTCGGTCCTCGGTGACCATGGCGATTCCCGCTCGACGGGCCTCGGACGGATGGCGGAATCGAACGGTGCGGTCGTTGAGCAGGATCTGGCCTCGCGGCGGTTCGGGGCCCGCGCCGAAAAGGCATTCGAGCAGTTCGGTTCGGCCGGCTCCCATCAGTCCGGCGATACCCAGAATCTCGCCGCGCCGCAACTGGAATCCGATGTCGCGCAGCCGCCAACCCCGCGCATGGCCGGGCCACGGTAGGGATAGGCCGCGGACTTCGAGCACGACATCGCCCAACGTCCTCCCCGACTCGGATGCCGACTCGATGTCGCGCCCCACCATCAAGTGCGTGATCTCGCGGGGGCTGGTTTCCGATCTTCGCTTGGTGGCCACCCATCGCCCATCGCGCAGCACGGTGATCCGGTCCGACAATCGGAAGACTTCGTCCATTTTGTGCGAGATGTACAAGATCGTGACACCCCGCCCTCGGAGCCGTTCGATGACGCGAACCAACCGCTCCACCTCGGCTTCGGTAAGCGCGCTCGTCGGCTCGTCCATGATCAGGATGTCGCTGCGCAGCGACACGGCCTTGGCGATTTCGATGAGCTGTTGATCGCCGACGCGGAGCTCGCCCGCTCGGCATCGCGCGTCGAATCCGCATTCGAGTTCGGCGAGCAGTTCGCGCGTCGCGTCCTCCATGCGCCGTTCGGCGAGCATGCCGAACCGGGTGGGCTCTCGGCCGAGGAACACATTGGCCGCGACCGAGAGTTGATCGACGAGGTTGAGTTCCTGATGGATGATGCTGATTCCGGCCGATTCGGCGTCGCGCGTTCCCCGGAACCGGGCCAACCGGCCGCCGACCCACAATTGGCCCTCGAATTCGGTAAGCACGCCGGAAAGGACTTTCATGAGCGTGCTTTTGCCCGCGCCGTTCTCTCCGCAGATCGAGTGCAATTCGCCCCGTTCGATGTCGAGCGAGACGTCGTCGAGCGCGACGACGCCGGGAAACCGCTTGGTGACACCGCGAATGGAGATGGCGTGCATGGCCGGTTTCCGCTCAGCGGCGCGTCTCCTGCGCGAATTTCCAGCCGGCGAGCCCGATCGCGACGATCAGGCCGAACGCGACGCCCGTTCCGCGCGGGTCGAGCGATTGCGCACCCGGCACAAAGCGCGCGATCTGTTCGGTCATGAGCATGGCGAGTACGGCGGCGAGCAGGCCCAGCGTGACGACGGCGACGCCGCCCATGACGCCCGGAAACGCCTGCCGGCCTCGACCCGCCGCGGTCCTCCATTGGCTGAACGCCACCGCGATCACCACCACGACGCCGACGATTTGCCCCTCGTAGATGTCCGCTCCCGTCTTGATGATCTTCGCGATGCCGTCGATCACGCAGCGCAGGAAGAGGGCGCCGAGGAATGTGCCCGAGACCGTTCCGATGCCGCCCTGCAGACTGCAGCCGCCGACCACGGCCGCCGCGATCGCATTCAGCTCGTAACCCCGTCCCAACGTCTGCGGATCGGCCACGCTCTGATCGCCGATATACAAGATGCCGGCCACCGCCGACGTCACGGCGCCGAGCGAGTAGGCGAGCCATTTGACCGACGACGTGTGGATACCGCTGAGCCTCGCCGCCTGTTCATTCCCGCCAAGCGCGTAGAGATGACGTCCCACGACCGTCCGTCGCAGGAGAACGCCGATCGCGACGGCGAGCACGACGAAGATAAGCATGGGGATCCAGACCGACGTCGCCAGATAACGGAACGTGGGATCGAAGATCTGGATCTGAGTGCTCTTCGCTTGAAAAACGGACTGCGTCACGCTCTCGCACACCGCGCGGCTCAGGCTGCGCAGCCCCACGAGCGTCGCGAGGGTCGCGATGAACGGCGGCAGACCGACCGCCGTGATCAGCCACGTATGCAGCGTGCCGACAAGGAACCCGATCAGGATCGTCCCGGAGACGGCGAGCGTGATGACGGCCGCGCCAAGCGGCCGCGCGACGAGCTTTCCGTCGATCAGTTCATGCGGATTCCGCATGACCTCCGGGGCGAGCAGCACGAGGAACGTCGCGCACATCGTGCCGCTGAACGCGATCATCGATCCGGCGGACAAGTCGATGCCGCCCGCGATGATCACCACCGCGGCACCCAACGCGAAGATCCCCAGGAAGGCCGTTTGCCGAGCGATATCGAGCGCGCTCAAGCGGGGATTCATCCAATAGGTGTGGTTGACGTCGGCGACGGACGCGCCGACGAGCACGACGAGGATGGCGCAGGCCAGGAGCCATTCGTTCGGCTGAAAGCCGAGCCACCCGCGGCGGCCGGGCCGATCGCCCGCCCTGTCCCGCTCCACCGCGCTCATGATCCCTGAAGGTTGTACTTTTTCAACCACTCCTGAAACGTCGACAACGTCATGAACTCCGTGTTCGAATCGAACATCTCCTTCTTGAGCGGCGAGCCCGTATCGGGCACGACCACCTTGAGGCTCGTGTTGTGCACGTCCCCGCCCGGCTTGTCGCCGCCGGGAAACAGCTCGTCCACCGTCGCTTGGTCGCCCTCGGAGAGCGCTTTGAGCAGTCTCACGGCGAGGAAACCCATCTGAAACGGGTCCTGCACGACCATCGCGTCGATCGAGCCGGCGGACATTTGCGCGATGGCCAGCGGCTCGGCATCGAACGTGACGAGCACATACTTGTCGCGCACTTTTTTCTCGTCCACAACGACATCGACGATCGCAGGCGCGTTGTACGACCAGATGCCGACGAGCGCGACGAGGTCGGGATGATTGGCGATCGCGTTCCGGACGTTTTCGCGCGCTTTCGATCGATCGAGATCGTCGCCCATGCGGTCGGCTTCGCGGTAGTCGGCTCCGACCGCCTCCTTGAATCCATCCATCCGTTTCCGGGCATTGTCCGAACCGGTTCGACCGACGAATTGGACATAGTCGCCCTGCGTCGTATTCCGCGCCTTGAGCAGTTCGCGGCCCGCGACGCCGAGCGCGCGCCCACCCGCGAGATTGTCGGTACCGACGTAGTGTTCGCGCGCCTTCGCGAACTTCTCGGGATTGACGTCGGCGTCCACCGTGATGACATGAACGCCTTTGGATCGCAGGGCCATGAGCTGTTCGGCGACCGCGGCGTTGTCGGCATCGAGGGCGGAAACGGCGACGCCCGCGATGTCGTCCTGCGACACGAATTGCCGCAGCTTGCCGATCTGTCCGTCCGGCGTTCCGTCGTTGACCTCCATGACGGCCGACAGGCCCGCCTCCGCAATCCGGAACTGCGCCGCGGCCTCGTTCAGGCCTTGCCTTGCGGCGTCCCAAAACGGCGAATTGCCGTTGGTCAGCAAGATGATCCGCCGGGCGGGCGCCGACCTCGCGCCGTCCGCGGTTCGGCCATTGTCGGCCCCACTCTTCACGCACCCGCCCGAAAGGACCGTCGCGATCGCGAAGAGCCCAGCCGCCACCGCGACGCCCATTCCCGACCCGACTTGACGCGTTCGCATGGTCTCGTTTCCCCTCACGCCCCGCCGCCAATCCCGCCGCCGATCCCCGCCGATTGAATGCACGTAATGTAGTTCGCCCCCGATCGTCGAACAAGAGCCGCCGTCCGACCGACTCGGAGCCCCGTCGACCGACCCGCGGGCCACAACGCGGGAAGTCGGGCAGTCGGGGAAATATGAGCGAGTCGACCCGCGCCCATCGTTCCCGCGAGGCGCCTCGTATTCGCCAAGTTGACTCAACCAAGGTACGCTCGGATGCCGATCCCAGACGTTGCGACGAACGTGTTCGCGCGACTTGCCGCCTCGTCTTCGCGTGAGATGCCATGAGTTTTTCCGCCGCGTCCCTCCGATCGACCGAAGGATGTGTCGAGAGTCCGTCGCTTGCGCAGCCGCGGCTGTTGGGTGGATGGAGACTCATTCGGCGGCTGTCGACGACGCACTGGTTTCATGTCGACCTCGCGACGCCCGCGACCTGTGACCCCGATTGGCCCGCGGACTATGTCGTCAAGTCGGTCCGAGCGGACCGAACGGAGGCACACGCCGCGCAGTGGCTTCGGCGGGAGTTTGAAGTCACCCAGCAGGTGGCCCATCCCCATTTGGCGACCGTTCTGTGCGGTCAGTTCGATGACCCACCCGCCTATGTCGTGCAGCCGTGGTATGAGGGACTTCCCGTTCGCCGCCTCAAGGACGACGGACGGCTTGGCATCGCGCCGTCCTTGTGGATCGTCCGTCAGACGGCCGAGGCGCTGAGCGCGTTGCACCAGAACGACTGGATGCACGGCGATGTGAAGCCGGACAATGTGATCGTGAGCTCGATCGGACACGCCACATTGCTGGACCTGGGGTTCGCTCAAAGACTGACGCGCCGTTCATCAGGGGTTCCGGCCGGCGTGTTGCAAACGACGGTCGCGTACGCGGCGCCCGAGTTGTTCCAAGAGACGGCCGAATCGACGCGCAGCGCGGACATCTATAGTCTCGGAGTCATGTTGTTTGAATTGCTGGGAGGTCGGCCTCCGTTCGTGGGTCGATCCCGGGCATCGATCGCGCAGCGTCACCTGCATGAGATTCCGGCGGACGTCCGAACGCTCAATCCCAAGGTTCCGTCTCGCGTCGCCCGACTGGTCATGCAGCTCCTGCTCAAGGATCCCGCCCGCCGACCCGATGCATCCGAAGTCGCCGAACAACTCGTGCGACTTGAAATCGATTCGTTCGAGCTCGTCTGATTCGCGGCGTCTGATTCGCGGCGTCTGATTCGCGGCGTCTGATCGGTCGCCGATGCGAGCCTTGGTCAGTCGAGCCGCGGTGCGATGCGATCGACGATTGACTCGCCGATGCGCAGTGAACTCGTTGCTGCCGGTGAGGGCGCGTTGCAGACATGGATGGCCCGATCGCCTTCGATGATTTGGAAGTCGTCGATCATCGAACCGTCCGGCGCGAGGGCCTGAGCGCGCACGCCGGCCCGTCCGGGCACGAGCCGCTCGGCGCTCGCGTCGGGAATCAGCCGTCGCAGCGCATGGACGAACGCCCGCTTGCTGAACGATCGACGGATCTCGCCAAGACCGGGGCGCCAGTGCCTCGCGCAAAGGCGGAGGAACCCCGAATAGGTGAGCGATTCAAGAAGGTCGCGGAGGTTCACGTCGAGCTTGCGGTAGCCTTCGCGGGCAAATGCGAGCACGGCGTTGGGCCCGCATTCGACCGACCCGTCGACCATGCGCGTGAAATGGACTCCCAGGAACGGGAAATTCGGATCGGGAACCGGGTAGATCAGGTGTCGGCAGAGTCCCCGCGCTTCCGGCAGGAGCTCATAATATTCCCCTCGGAACGGGACGATTTTGGAGGCGGGACGCGCACCCGACATGGCCACGACCCGGTCGCTGTGAAGGCCGGCGCAATTGACGAGCTGCGCGGCGGGGAACTCCCGGCCGTCGGCCAGTTCGGCGATGATCTCGGTCGGCACCCGGCGAATGCGCGTGACGCGCGCGCCCAGAGCCACGGTGCCGCCCGCTTGCTCGATCAAGGATCGCAGCCTCTCGCATACCGCGCGGAAATCGACGATCCCGGCCTCGGGAACATGAATCGCCTGAATGCCCGCGGCGTGCGGTTCCCGCTCGCGCAGACGCGGCCCGTCGAACCACTCGCATCGAACGCCGTTTTGCCGCCCGCGCTCGAATATCGTCTTCAAGACGGGGAGTTCCGACTCCGAGACGGCGACGATCACCTTGCCGCAGATTTCGTGCGCGATGCCCTGTTCCGCGCAAAAAGCCTCCATCATCGCCTTGCCCGACCGGCAATTCACCGCTTTGAGCGAGCCCGGCTTGTAGTAGATTCCCGAGTGCAGGACGCCCGAATTGCGTCCCGACTGATGGGCCGAGACCCGATTCTCCTTCTCGAGGACGATCGGCCGCACATCCGGGAAACGGCTCGCAAGTTGGTAGGCTGTCGCGAGCCCGACGATTCCGCCGCCCACGATCAACACGTCCCCTGAAGCCGGCATGCGAACCTCCTCGGCGCCCTCGTCGTTGCCGCGTACGAGGTGACTTGTCGTATCAGGTTGGCGTCCGCGCGTCCAGCGGCCGCCGCCGCCGGCATGCGGACCGAATCGGAATAGGGAATACCGAGTGGTCCCCCGCGCGGCCCTTCCATAACGGTACGCTCACCGTGCGGAGAATGAGCAATCTGCGTGATCTGCGGAGGACTCCCGCCCGCGCGGAGTCGAGACGCGATCGGGGAGCGAGGACGGATTCCGCTTGCCCGAAACGCCGTGATCGCCATAATCCACGCCCCGTTCCGCCGCGAGATCGCCTCGCTCACGCGGCGCGATGGTCGTTGGATGTCCCTCCTGTATGGAAACCCGACGCCTGATCGGAATCCGAGCAGCATCGAGGTGAGGTGCCATTGTGTGCGCGCGGTATGCACTCGGCCTGATCATCGCAATCGGTCCTGCAAGCTGGGGCCGATCCGATGACGCGCGGCCACGCCCACCCTCGGCGGACGCCGACTCGGCCGTTGGCGGCCGACCAAGCTGGTTCCTTCCCGGTGTGCGGAACCCGTCGTCGCGGCTGAACCGATCGGTCCCGAACGACGGGCACGGTCAAGGCGAACGCCTTCATGGCAACGGCGAGTTGGAACCCTATTGGGACTGGAACCTGTATGAGCACTTTCAGCTTCCATCCGATCCGACGGCGGCCCGCGGCGGAAGCGACGGGATGTGGATTGTCGAATGGTTTCCCGAGGGCTTGATCTACCGGCCCTATCTGGCGAGCCCGAAAGCGTCTCGGTTGGCGACGACGTTTGTTCATGTCGACGGTGACGGTTGGCTTTGGGACGCGTGGCTGGGCACCCAGGTCGGCGTCGTGCGATGGGGAACCGGGGATGCCGATTGGCCGGCTGGATTTCAGATCGACATCGAAGGTTCGGCCCAAACCCGACTCGATCCATCCCAAGACATGGATCTCAGGAGTACCGACTTTCGGGCCGGCATACCGTTCACTTTCGGCTTCGGGCCGCATCGCACGAAAATCGCCTATTACCACTTGAGCTCCCACCTTGGTGATGAGTTCCTGATTCGCAATCCAGGGTATCCTCGACTCAATTACGCTCGCGACGTGCTCGTGCTGGGGCATTCGATCTTCGTCACTCCCAAAGCCCGTTTGTATGCCGAGGCGGGCTGGGCTTTCGATGTGGACGTGGCCCGCGAGTGGGAATTCCAGTTTGGATTCGATTATGCGCCCGCCGGACAGACGACACCGCTGGGCGAACCGTTTTTCGCCGCGAATGCGCACCTGCGCGAAGAGGTCGATTTCAGCGGCGGACTGACCGTTCAGGCCGGGTGGGCGTGGCGCGGTCGTTCGGGACGCCAAGTTCGGACGGGCATTCAGTACTTCAATGGGTTGAGCCCGCAAGGGTCGTTTCCGGATCGTTTCGAAGAGCAGATCGGATTCGGCCTCTGGTACGATCCCTGACGCGGGCGGGAGGAGCTCATCTTGAACTGGGGGTCTCGGAGGATGACTCGGATCTTGCACCGCCTGGAGGCCGACGGCTTTCCCAATAGCCCGCGCGAGACGGCGTCGGGCCGCGGTCGCGTCGTCGACCGGATCACTCCCAAGGGAACCCAGCGGTTGACGCAAACCGTGGACACATGGAGGCGGATTGTCCGAACGGTCGACGACGGTCAGCAAGGAGGCGAACATGGCTGCCCGGTGTTGGTTGGACGAACTGCGGCAGCGGATTGCGGCGCACGGTTTGCCCCCGGCGTACGTCGCACGATTGGTTGGGGAATTGGCGGACCATTTGGAACATGTCAAGGAGGAGACCATGAGCAAGGAAGCGGACGTGTTGTTTCGGCTGGGTGAGCCAAATCATGTGGTCGACGCGGTGGTCGCCTCGCATCGGCCGCGAAGTCTGCTCGGCCGGTATTCCGCGGCCCGATTTCTCGTCTTCGCTGTTTCACCGATCCTGTCGATGATGGTCCTTGCGGCCGGGGGGCTTCTCTTCTTGGTCGCGACCGCGCGGGGATTAGGTTGGGTGGACGGCGGCGGAACGCATTTCGGAACGAGCGCGAAAACCGTCATACCCTACCTGGTAACCGCGCTGACCATCGTGATTCCGTCGGCCGCGTTGACCGCCGCCTATTTCGGTTTGGCTCGGCGATCGGGCATCCGCACGCGTTGGACGGTTGTCTCGTGGATCGTGCTGTCCGTCCTGGCGGGGTTGGCGATGTGTGATGTGCAGCTCTCCGAACTGCCGGGCCAAAGCCGTTTGACGGTCGGCTTGGGCGTCGGCTTTCGAGTCGCCTATCTCGGCCAATGGTGCCAGGCCCTCTTCCCTTTGGCCGCGGGGCTGTGGATGCTGGGACGAAGTCGAAAGCGCGATTCCGAGAGGATCGGCGAGGGAGCCGTTTCGACCTAACCGCTTGGATCATCGCGGCATCGGTTCCCATTCGTGGAGCACCTTCTCCAAGGCCGTGTCGATCGCTTGGATGCCCGGGGCTACCCGCGCACTTGTATCGAATCACGCCCTTGGGATCGATGATGTCGGGTGACGAGCGACCGCTCGTGAGGCCAGTGGGCCTTTCACGATGGAATTCATGAGAAGGCGGCGTGAAAAGAACGGTTCCCGACGCGGGATTCCGTGCAAGTCACGAAACAGAAGGCTATTCAACGCGATGAGTCGGGCAACCACGTCACTACAGCGCCGAGACGATGCGCTTGCAAGCCCGGATCGGCAACGTGTCGTCCTTGGGTCCCCGCGCGGCATTCCCCGTTTCGCGGACAAGCTGCGGGATGGCGGTATTGCGGCGCCGGCCGCCGATCGAATCGAGATTCTGCAAATCAACCTCGGCAAGCTCTGCAACATGAGCTGCCTTCACTGTCATGTCGACGCCGGTCCGGATCGACGCGAACTCATGGACCGGCCGACCGTGGACGCCTGTCTGGACGTCCTGAGCAAGCACGCGCAAATCCGCGCACTCGACCTCACGGGCGGCGCGCCGGAGATGAATCCGCACTTCCGCCACGTCGTGCGCGAGGCGCGCGCCCTCGGCCGACACGTGATCGATCGGTGCAACCTTACGATCCTGCGCGCGAACGGGTATCGGGATCTCCCGGAGTTCCTCGCGGCCAATCAGGTCGAAATCGTCGCGTCGCTGCCGTGCTATCTTGAGGACAATACCGACGCGCAGCGCGGGGAGGGCGCCTTTGCCGCGTCGATCGAATCGCTCGGACTGCTGAACGCGCTGGGGTACGGCCACGACGGAAGCGGACTCACGCTCACGCTCGTTTACAACCCCGTGGGGCCAAGCCTGCCTCCGGATCAGAAAGAATTGGAGTCGGCCTACCGGCGCGAGCTCGACGCGCGTTACGGAATTCGGTTCAGTCGTCTGTTCACGATCACCAACATGCCGATCAGTCGGTATCTGGAGCATCTCGTCAGGACGAACCAATTTGAGCCATACATGCGGACGCTGGTCGATGCATTCAATCCGCTGGCCGTTGCGGGCGTGATGTGCCGCAACACGCTTTCGGTGGGCTGGGATGGTCGGTTGTTCGATTGCGACTTCAACCAGATGCTGAACCTGGGCGTATTTCGGGGTCGCCCGTCGCGCGTCGGGGACTTCGACTACGCAAGGTTGTCGCATCGCGAGATTGTCCTGGGTCCGCATTGCTTCGGCTGCACGGCGGGGGCCGGTTCGAGCTGCCGCGGCGCGACGACCCGATAGGCCAACGACCCGGCGCCGCGGAACCGTCGCATCTCGCCGCCACGCTCTTCTCGCCGCCGCCATGCTCTTCTCGCCGCCGCCACGCTCGTCTCGGCGGCGCCGGGTAGATGGTGCGGCCCCTCGGGGCACAAAGACCGTCGGGTTTTTTTTCCCGCGTTGCCGTGCACCGTCCGGCCACCGTCCGCGCGATGGTCCGAAGGCCGCTTGCTTCGGGTGACGATTCCGTGTCATACGTGTGAATGCGACGTGCCGATCGAATCCGTCCGGGGCACACGTCCCGCGGGATCGGCGAGACCGCCCGCCGATCCGACGAACACCGCGAATCGTTGATTCCAGGGGCGAAGGCTGCTAGGATCACTGGCCACGTTCGTCGTTCCTGAGGCAGGCACGCACCCGAATGGACATCGTGCACGTTCTCCTTGCGACCGTATTGACCGGGTTCGTCGGCCTGTTGAGCGCGGGTTTTGTCGCGGGAACGTATGTCGACTGGTATCAGGTGACGTCGCGCGAAGGCGCGTCCGGATACTTGATCGTGGCCATGGCCCTCGTCGGCGGATTCATCGGTATGGCCCTCGGCGCGGTATCCTCGTGGTTCCTCGCGTCGACCGGGCTCGCGCAGACCATCGGCTGGCCGGTTGGGTGCGTCGTCGGCAGCGCCGCGCTCGCATGGCTCGCGCTCTTCCGCTTTGCCGACATCCCGCCGAAGGTCGACGGGAGTTTACTTCGGCTGGAAGTCGAGATCCGACTTCCCGTCGGGAGCGTGAAACCGGTCGGCCACGGTTCGTTCACGCTCGGCTCCGTGGTCGGCCGGCGTGAGCGCGCGGCGGAGCGCGGCGAGTTGCATCTCGAACGCGTTCGATCGGACGGCGGTCGTTGGGTCATACCGGCCGACGTGTTTCTGTTCACCGCGCGAGGTGAGCGGTCGATTGTCGCGGAAATGGACGGGGCGTCCATCGTCGGTTTTCTCATACCGCTTCCGGCGCGCCCCGGCAGCGCGTTCGAGTCATGGAGCGCGTGGGGCCCGGTACCGCCCGCGGGTGAGCCGCCGTGGCCCGACAGCCGAGCCTCGGTGCGATTCCGCGTGCAACGCATGGTGCCGCCGACTCCGTGAACGATTTCGACGGGGCCGACCTTCGCACGATTCCGACCCGAACATTCGCCGGAAACCTCGCGGAACAGAACGACGTGCGGACATGCGTTGGCTCTTCGCAAGATGCCAGGTCGGTGACTCGCCGAGCGGCGAAACAAAAACACCGCGGTGGCCGACTATGGTAGCATAGAGGCCTCCATGTTCGTGTGCGACCCATGGAGTCACTCGGCGATGAGTAGCCCGGAAAACGACCACTCGAACGGAAACAAACCACCGGCCGCTCGGAAAACCCGCACTTCCTTCGGAGCCTTCCTGTTGGGCGCCGCTTTTTGCGGAGGCTTTCCGGCGCTCTTCACGGCCATCGCGCCGGTGAGTTACGTCCGACTGGAACGCGTCGGCGACGAGGTACGCGCATCGTCGTCGACCTGCTTGCTCTTCTTCGTGCCCTACGCGCGGCAACAGGTGACCGGAGTCGTCGGCGTCAACGACCGGTTTCACGAGGGTACGCTGTCTCGATCGCGTCCGGAGCCGGGCAAACGCAGGGTGCGGTCCGAGGACGAGGCATTCCTGATCCTGCATGGAGCGGCGGAGGACGAGTTGTTGGAAGTTTCCGTATCGCCCGTCAACATCAAGGGCCGCGTGGAAGACGTGGAGCAGTTCCTGAAAGACCCTCAGGCGAAGGAACTGCGCCTGTTTTGCGTATCGAACTGGAAGTTCGCCGTCTTCGCGGGAGGCCTCGTTTCGCTCTTGACCGTACTGTGGATCGTCGGAACGGTTATCTGGATCGGAGGCGGGATCCTAAGTCTGCTCGGCCTGAAACGCCGCGCGCGTGGGCGGGACTGATGACGTGGGGCGAGCGTGCCTCACGGGTCAGTGCCCGTGCGATGGATGGGTGGTCTTCATCGCGGATCGCGCGTTTCGTTTGGCGGCCTTTTCCATGAGGAGCGTCACGAGGGCCGTCCAACCGGTCTGGTGCCCGGCGCCGCAACCTCGGCCGCTCTCGCCATGGAAGTACTCGTGGAACAGGACAAGGTCGCGCCAGTGCGCGTCGTCGACGTAACACCGATCATCGCCGTGGCATAGACGACGGCCATCCGATCCCGGCACGAACAGGCGCACGAGACGATCGGAGAGTTCGTCGGCGACCTGCTTCAAACTCCGCGGGTTGCCGGACCCCGTCGGGAAATCGACACGCAAGGTGTCTCCGTAGACATAGTGGTATCGTTCCAGGGCTTCGATGATCAGGAAGTTCAACGGCAGCCAGACGGGACCTCGCCAGTTGGAGTTTCCGCCAAACAGGCCCGTGGTGGACTCGCCGGGATCATATCGAACGTGGAACTCCTCGCCTCCGCAACGGAAGACATAAGGCGCCCGTTCGTGGACTTTCGAAAGCGATCGAATTCCAAAGGGGGAAAGGAACTCGGTCTCGTCGAGCATATAGGCGAGCATCCTTGTCAGCCGGTCGCGCGATGGAAGGGCGAGGAGCCGCCGACGATGGTCGGCTTGGTGCGCGTCGAGCGGTTCGATGCAGGAAACGCGTTCAGCCAGATCGGTCCGGTGCTTCAGGAACCAATCCATGCGTTTTCGGAATTCGGGAAGTCCGTCCAGAACGTGCTCGTCGAGGACCTCGACCGCGATCAGGGGGATGAGCCCCACGAGCGACCGTGTCTTCAGCGGGATCTCCCGGCCGTCCATATGGATCTCGTCGTAGTAGAATCCGTCCTGGTCATCCCAGAGCCCGGTTCCTCCCAAATGGTTGATCGCGTCGGCGATCGCGGTGAAGTGTTCGAAGAACTTGGACGCGACATCCTCGTACGCGGGAATGGCTCCGTTGGCGTGCATATACATGAGGCCAGTCGCGATTGCGGCCGTCTTTGCGCGATTCCGGCGGAAGGGGCTGGTCGGTGTCTCCAAGAAGCCAGTCGGAAACGCTGTAGTGATAGAACTGTTTACTCCACAACAACCCGGCGCACGCCTGCCGCGCCACGTTCCGCTCGGGCTGTTCGAGCGCCGAGTGCATCCGATGATCGTAGAACGCGTCCGCTTCGCGTCGACGCTCCTCGAACACGGCGTCAAAACCCATTCCGAACCGTTCGGCCGGGGTTTCCCCGTCGCTCGATAACCGCAGCGCGCGTGGCCGATTCGCCTCCACGCAATACGACGACCTGATGCACGGAGGCCTTCGTGCCGAATGCGTCGGGATTCACCGCCCCCTTTTCGCCGCCGATCACGCAGCGATGGATGGCGTCCTTGACGAACGGGCTTTTGTTCGTCGAACCTGCCAGCCGCGCGAGATGGGATTCGTTCTCGGTGAAGAGCATGGCGGGGCGCGATCCGAATGTCGCCGCATCAGCCGACAAGGAAAAAGTCCCGAGTGTGTGGTGGCTCGCTTCGATATGGCAATCGTCCATTCGCTGAAGTCGAGGTTTGGGTTCGCATCCTTCGCGGCGCCCACCCCACGACCACGTGTTGCGGAACCAGACCGTCGGCAGGAGATGGAGCGTCGCGGGATCCGGACCTCGGTTCGCGACCGTGATGCGGATGAGGATGTCGTTGGGCGACGCCTTGGCGTATTCGATGAAGATGTCGAAATACCGGCCGGCGTCGAAGATGCCCGTGTCCTGCAGTTCAAACTCGGGCTCCTCGCGGCCGCGGTTCCGGTTCTCGCGAATCAGGGCTTCGTAGGGATACTCGGCTTGCGGATACTTGTAGAGCGCTTTCATGTACGCGTGCGTCGGAGTCGAACCGAGGTAGTAGTAACACTCCTTGACGTCCTCGCCGTGATTGCCCTGCGGGCCCGTCAATCCGAACAGACGTTCCTTCAGGATCGGATCGCGTTCGTTCCACAATGCGAGCGCGAAGCACAACCGGCACTGACGATCCGTGATTCCAAGCGGAAGCCCCTTCACGCCTTCTTATCTGGACGTGGAACGCGCCACAACGCGGATATCCACGCCATCGTAACGCGCACGGCGAGCGGAAACGCGCCGAGCAGTACGAATGCCGTCGTGATTAGGGCCAGTTGAGTCCGCGTGAATACGGCGGAGATACCCTGATCGGCCAGCGTTTGCAGGCTGGGGAAGCTTGATCCGGCGTAGAGATAGACGGCCGTTCCCGGAAGCATGCCGAGCTGACTGACCCACCAGAACGTCCTCACGCGGATCGGCGTCAGACCCATGACGGCGTTGATCACGACGAAGGGCACCGCCGGTATCAGCCGCAACGTGAACAGGAAGAAGGGCCCTTCCCTTTTCAAAGACTGATTGAACGCCGCGAACCGGTCGCCGAACCGGGCGAGGATCGCGTCGCGGAAAAGGAAGCGACTGAGCAGGAAGGCAACCGTCGCTCCGGCCGTCGACGCGAAACTGACGAGCACGACGCCGCCGAGCCAACCGAAGTGCCAGCCGTAGAGGAGCGACATGGGCGTCGCGCCGGGAAGCGAAAGGCCGGTGACGGCGACGTACGCGGCGAATGCGATGAACCACACGAGCACGGGATGGTCGTCCCCGAAAGCGCGGAGGTCGGATTCTCGGCGCGCGAGGCACTGAAGATCGAGCGTGATACCGAGCCCATGGAGGGCGGCCAAGCCGACGCCCGCGATCAACAGCGGAAGGATGGCCTTCTTGAGCATGGCGAGTCCCCGGCGAAGATCTCGCCTTCCGTTGACGGACCGCACCGGCTCCGCCCTTTGAAGCCGCCCGCACGCAGTGTAGCGGAAATACAGGTCGAAAGCGCGCCGCCCGCTAGAAATCGACGTCGAACCGCATCCCCGCGATCCAGGCCCGGCTTCTTCCCACCGGGGCACGGTCGAGGTTCGCCTGGACCAACTCCCATCTCACGCGCGAGTAGGCGTTGAGGTACCAGTTGAGTCCGATGGTAAGATCGTTCATCGCACCGCCCTGGACGTTGGCGTCCTCCAGGTCGATATACGACCCACGCGCGGCAATCTCCCACGCGCCGCTTCCTGCCCAGGAAGCGCCCGCGCCCGTTCCCGCGCGGGCCATGTCGTTGAATGGAAAGACCCGGTCCATGATGCCGAACGCCTTGTTATACGTTCGGTTCTCACCGGTGAGGAAATACCCGACTTGGACGTATGCGGCGTCCAAGACCGGGTCCGGTCCCGACGCCCGGTCGAGCGAGACGATGATGTACTCGGACTGCACGGAAAGCGGCCCGGCGACCCACGCCAGTTCCACGCCGAAGTGCTGGGCGTGCGACGCTTCGATCGGACCCGTATCGACGAATGGGGGCATGTTGTCGGCGGTTGGCGTGCCCGACCGGGCTTCTGGAAACGAGGCAAATGCGAACGTTCCCGACGGAGGCGTCCGAAAGCTGTACGCCGCGCCCCAATGGAGAAAGTACCTCCCGTTGGTAAGGTCATCCCAAATCGGAAGGCCGGTGATTCTCGCCGTGATCGCCTGTCCTCCGGTATCGGTGAACTGTTGGCCATAGGCGTCGCTTGACGATGCGAACCACCCGATGGCATACGTCGCCCGATCGCCGTCGCCGAAGGAGTCGTAGGCCTCGATTCCCGTATTGCGAGCGGGGGCAAACGCGTCGGCAAGCGAGCGTTCCATGAAGGTATGGCGTTGGTTCTGCGTCAGCCGCTCGAGTGAAAACGGCTCAAAGAAATGACCAACCCGGACGTTGCCCAGAAAGGGCACGTCGCGTACACCGGCCCAGGCGTCCAGCAAGGTTGGGCGTCCCGAGAGCGCGAAGTCGAGACCGATCGTGTATTCGATAATGTCGCCCATTTCACCGCGCCCAGCCAATCGCGCGCGTCGGATGTCGACGGCGTCGTTCACGTCGCCGACCGTCTTTCGGTTCTCGGCGTCTTGTCCGACCCACAGGTAGTCCACCTGCATCTGGCCGCCGAGTTGAAACGTCGGCCGAAGGGTGCCGAGCTCGGGGGACGCCTTACCGCTCGAAGGAGGCTCGCACGCCATCGCGGGCACGCGACTTTCAATGGAATCAAGATCGGGGGGCGGAATCTCGGACTGGGCTGAACTGAAACGGACACACGCCGACAAGGCCGCCGCCCAGGTCAACAAAGCAAATGCCGTGCGATTATGCGGGAATCTCACGTAGATCGTCCATTATCCCCACTCTGGATCGTCAATCTCTTGAGGCGCTCGTGGATAGGATCTTGGCGCGGACCGATCCCGGAGCCCATCCGGTCGTATATCGACGGAATCAGCGGCACGAGTTGAGAGAATCCTCGGGTAGCGTCCCGCGCCGATGCGCTGAGCGCGGTTGGCGCATCGGCGTCGAGGGAGCACGCCGAAGCGACCGGCGACATGGGTTAGGGTTTGCCCGATGGACGCGGTTCCTCGGCGACTCGCCGATACTCGTCGGCCATCTCCCCAAGCCGCTCCCGCAGGGCCGTCAGACGTTGCCGCAGGTCGAGCAATTCTCCGCGGGACACGAGGGCGCGCGCGTGGTGGTAGGCGAGCACCATCGTATGGACCGCTCGAGGCCAATAGTGGAACGCGACGAGCCCCGTGAACGGCGCGAGAAGGAGCGAGGCGAACGCCAGACGCGCGTTCCAGAAAAGGAGCATGACGGTCACAACGGCATACCAGACCGGATAGAACGGCGCGCCCACCATCAGTCGGTGCGTCGAAGTGGTTTGCGTCGTCCGCGCATCCATACGCGAGGCGATCGCGCGGACGACGACGAACGGAACGACGTGATAGAGCGTGCCCCAAAGGGCCGGAATGAAGAGCAGCAGCAGGCACGCCAGACTGGCCAGGAGCGGCAGCGCCGTTCGGAGACCCCGGTTGTGGAGCAGGGGCGAGTCGAGCGCGAGGCCGATTTCCCGGACTCGCCGGTGGAAATCCGCGATTTCCCAGGCGATCGAATCGGCCCGCGCGCGGTCGCTGGCGAGGAAAAAGTTGATCGCGTCCGCAATGCGCTTGCGCTGCCAAAGACGGCGCGCGGGGCCATGCGGCGCGTCGCGCCGAGCCGGCACCAGCAGCTCGAGATACTCGAACCACGGCTCCCACAGCGGTTCCTCGAGGTGAACGACAATCTGTTTGAGCCGAGATTCCAGTTGCGACGTGAGTTCGCGGCGCGCCGCGCGCTCATTGCCGCCATGGGCGGCGAGCAAGGCGTTGACCCCGATCGGCTCACCGACGCGCACGAGCACCGCACTTCGGAACCGTTCCCTCCGTTCATAGGTCAGTCCAATGGGAACGACGCAAACGTCCCGCGCGCCCGACTCGGCCGCCTGCAAGGCCATCCTCGCGGCGCCGGATCGGATCATCTCCAGGTGCGATTGATCCGTGGATTTCCCCTCCGGGAAGATCCCCATCGCGTGGCCTTCGACGAGCACCTTCGCGCCCACGTCGAGACTCTCGAGATTGCGGCGAACCTGCGACGGATCGTCGGTGCCGCGAAACGCGGGAACCATGCCCAGCGCCGTGATCGCGGGCCCGAGGAGCGGGTGGTCGAAAAGGGGCGCCTTCGCCATGAAGCGGACCGGGCGCCGCGCCGCGATACCGATGATCACCGGATCGATCAGCGAATTGCAGTGATTCGCGCAAAGCAGGACGGGACCGCCCTGCGGAATGCGGTCGCCATCCGCGATTTCCATGCGCGGATAATAGACGGCGACAAACCAACGCACAAGCCGACGCAGCGGCCCGCGATGCTCCCGCCCAGGCGGCTCCGCCATTGCCGAATCCCCCGCATCCAGGGCTGGTTGTGATCGCAAGGGACTCATACGATGCGCTTTCC